>ERZ808044.375-NODE-375-length-51243-cov-11.952918_pt1 | contig 51243 bp, 47 predicted proteins | sample MGYA00380195_ERZ808044 | MGnify/ENA primary metagenome ERZ808044 (study PRJEB31490, sample SAMN06133423) | mouse gut metagenome | isolation source: Z7_2 | host: mice | place: China: Chengdu | collected 2015-05 ...
AACTATAAAAACAGGCAACAAACACCGAAATATGCGGTGTTTAAAAAACAATTTGTAACGAAATTCACGGATTCAGGTTGATATAAACAAGAAAACATACGCTAGAATTGAGATCATGGTATTTGTTAGGGGCATAGTCATCGACATAGAACTTGCGGTTGTATCCATCCTGAATAGTGTAGGTCACGATCTCAGTTGTCGGATTATCGTAAGGAATCATCCGCCGTGTACTGTATTGCTGCTGTTTGTTTTGACATTATGCTGATTCATTAATTTCGTCCTCTTTGTGTGTTTGCTTATCGTATATTTCACCACGTATGACGGTGCCGGTTACTTTTCCAGCGCTGATCTTGAGGCTCGGACCTGGGCCGCAGTCTCCTCTAGAAATTTTGATATGTTGAAAGATTAAGCTTACGGAAAGAAGGCACTATGGCTATAACGACAAGAAAGATGACAGAAAATTCTGTAGTCCGGCGTATTGTAGGACTTATTAAAGAAAAGGGAAAAAGAGATTATCCGGACGTATAGAAGCCTTGATGACGGAAGAAAGAAATATATTCAAGAAACATTAAGATATATCAAGAAAGACAGTAAAACGAAGAAGTAAGTGGTTGAAAATGAAAACGTCGAAAAACCACTTTTATAGAGGAGGTACAGTTTTATGGAAGAAGAATACCATTATCTGCGAAGGGAAAAATCTGACTTTGTGGTTGAAAAGGCATTGAATCCTTTGGGAGGTGGAGAAAGGAAACTTATATACTGCTATATTTATGGGATTGGAAAGCAATATAATGTATTGTCTTCTTATTTAAAAATCTATCAGGAAAAGATAGAGATTTTAGCTTTGGTGACAACAAAACCTCAGGAAATTACATATTTAGATGGAAAAAAGATTATCAGGCCGTGGGATATGGAAAAGGATAAAGTGGATTATGTGATTGTTGCGATGAAAGAATATAAAGAAGTACTCGGACTCTTAAGGGAACTGGGATTTTCAGATAAAATTCTCAGGAGTGATATTTTTTCCATTCCCAATTTTGTATTAGAAGATTACCTTAAAGTGAGAAAAAGCAGGCCGTCTATTTTAGCAAATACCTGTATAGGAGGATTTGTATATAATGTGTTGGGATTAGAGATATTATCGCCAACTATTTCAATGAGATGTATGGATTATATCCAATTTCTTAAAAAATATAAATTTTATTTGTCTCAGGATATAAAGGTTCAAGAAAATGATTATTTATGTGACGAGCTTTATTATGGCGAGACTTTTGCACCGAAAGGGATATCTGGAGATACCGTATGCTGGTGGTTTGTACATGCCAAAGACGGCACAACAGAGGCAGAAAAATGGAATAGAAGAAGGAAACGTATAAATTATGCTAATATTATTGCTCTGATGATTATAAGGACGGACGAAGAAGCCTGTGAATTTGACAAGCTTCCGATTCAAAAAAAGCTTGGGTTCTATCATAAAGATTTAAGGCTGGAGTCAATTTTATATACGCCCGAATGGAATGATGTATCCTTGCAATATAAATATCAGTATCAGTATGATAAATTTGTACATCAAGTTTATGTGAAGAATATGGAAGGACCGGGAAGGGTAGACTGGATTAAGTTTTTAAATGGCGAAAAGAATTTTTTGAGGTTTTAAATGGAAATACTTAGATAAGGAAATTTTGACGATGGCGGATCAGGAATTACTTAAATTCCCGCCAATCTAAAACGCAGTTTCTTTCAAACCATTTTGGATGGTCAGATCCATGGAAATGCAAAAAGAGGAACCATTCGTAGGTTCTGGTCCTATTGTCAGCCAATGAAATTCATCTGGTCAAGTTGTACCATCAGATGCAGTTAGGGCAGAAAGAATGCCTGATGCAGACGGCAAAATGTTTCGTCAATGTACAGGTTCACGAAAAAACCCCTCCCTTAGAGGAGAAAAAATGATAAAAATCTGCAGGGATAGAAAAGAAATAAAAAAATATAAAGAACTTTCTTTTATTATGAATCCTTCCAAACCCATACCACAATTAAGATTGAGCACTTCACTTTTTGGGGAAGCCAGAAAGATATTTTCTTCTGGAAATAAACTGGTAGAAGTACAGAAAGTTGAGGACGGGAATCGAAAAGAACTCTTTTATCTTAAAACGCACCGTGATAGGATTGAAAATTCAGAGGGTGTAAATATAGAAGTTGATGTGAACTTTAGAGGATATGATTTGTTATCGGAAAAAAATCTTGATGTAGGATTATTGGAAAAAGCAGAATGTTATGTGTTTGAGGAACTTGAGGAATATACATATGAACTGACGAAATTTATAAGGAAAAAATTTCCCAGGGCATACATTTTTTCCCTTGATCCATATGCAGACTTTTTCTGGGCGCAAGATGATAGGATACAGATATTAGAATCTTTATATGATATAAGCATGTATTGGAATAATAAATATATGTTTATAACATCAGACAGGAGAAATCACGAAGATATTGTTCCGGAAAGTTCGGCACTTATTTATAACAGTATAAATGTTATAAATAGTTTATGCTGGGCGAAGGAAGTGGAAAGTTTAGGAAGTAAAAATAGTGATAATACTGTTCTTTTAATAGATATAGAATTTGGTGTGGAATGTGGGCTTGCATATATTATACGTACAGTTTGTACTTTTGCGTGTATGGCACAAATGAGAGGATGGCTCCCTGTTGTCAATTTGACTGGGGAGAATATGTACATAGATATAGAGACGAAAAATATGTGGGAGCAGTTTTTTTGAGCCTGTATCGCATGTATCTGTAACAGAAGCATTAGAGAGCAAAAAAGTTATCAGTTTAAAAAGAAATCATTTGAATGCAGCGGTAATTTATCTAAACCCATATTTTAGGGAAATATGGCAAAAAACCAGCATACATCCTGAAATAAAATTTAAAAATAATCTTGTTCAATATTTCGAAAGATCCTGGCCGCAGGACTTCCAGAACGAGAACTTAAAAATATTAGGTGTACTTATCAGGGGGACAGACGCAAGAAAGCTGTCTGAGGAAGAAGTATCAGGAATGATATCAGATTGTATGGGAATTACGGAAGAGGATGGATTTGATAGGATATTTCTTGCGACGGAAGATGAAGTTGTTTTTTCTGCTTTCAAAAATGCCTTTAAAAACAAACTTATATATATTGAACAAAGAAGAGTAAGTAATCTCGGAGAACAAAGAAAATTAGTAGGAGAACTTTTGAATATAAAAAAAGGAGAAAAAGAAAAATTTGGACAGACTTATCTTCTTATAACATATTGCCTTTCGTACTGTAACGCATTCATATATAATATTGCTTCCGGAGGATATTATTTGGCTAATAAATGGCGAAATGAACCATATCAATTTACCTGTCAAATTGATGGGAAAAGCACGAAGATCAATAGGCTGATAGAATGTTTTAGAATGTTCAGAGATAATTCTCTGATTATTATTTACGGAACTGGTGTTATAGGAGAAAAAATGGCCGGATTTTTCAAATACAGAAAAGATTTAGATATAGTATTTTGTGACAGAAAAGCGGATAAAGCAGAATTTGATTTTTGCGGTTACAGAGTTATATCTCCATCATTACTATTGAAAGAATATGAGGAAAATAAAGTTCAGGTAATTATTATCACATCTGTTAATTATTCAGAAGAGATCTATCATTCTCTGGTAATGAATGGTGTAAACAAGGATCATATTTTAGTAATAGATAATCAAAGTGAAATATTTTGATTTATGCCTGGAGAAGGAAATCATGGAGTATCTTAATCAATTTGTACATAAAGATTTTATTGAACAAGAACAAAAATTTAGTGATGTGTATTTTTATATAGATAAATATATATCAGGTGATACACATCATATGGAATATCTCAAGTTAAAGGATGGAGTAGCAGATAATAAAACAATTTGGATCATGTGGATGCAGGGAATGGAAAAAGCGCCTGAACTTGTAAAGAGATGTTATGATTCGATATGCCGAAACAAGCCCGATGGGTATGAGATTATTTTGTTATCTATGCATAATATATTTGATTACATTATGCTGCCAGACTTTATTTTAGAAAAATATGATAAAGGAATCATCACGGCAACACATTTGTCAGACATTATCCGCCTTGAACTTCTTAGCATTTATGGAGGGTGTTGGATTGATGCGACGGTTTTTTGCAGCGGTCCTATACCAGAATATATGTTGTCGGATATGTTCCTCTTTAAGCTGGAATCGATTTTGTGTAATCCGGTGATCAAAATGTCAAGTTGGTGGATGGCAGCAGAAAAAGATAATAAGATTATTCTTGAAACGCGGTATGCACTTCAAAGGTATTGGGAAAATGAGGAAGTGCTATGCGATTATTTTCTTTTGCACATAATAATGTCCAGGGTTATAGACACAGATTGTTCCAATCAGGAGATTTTTAAGCAAATCCCCTTTTTTAATAGTAAGAATGCTCAGATATTGGTTGAAAATCTGGGGACACAATATTGTAAGAAAGATTGGAAGATCATGAAAGACAGTTCGAGTATACAAAAACTAACATATAAAAATCGTTACATAAAAGGTGATATATACAATTTTTATATGGCATTACTGGATGGAAAATTGGATTAAGTATAGGGAGACGGGGTTGAAATAGGTATTCGGAAGAATGATGGAGGGCTTGGAAATGCAGAAATGCAGGCATATAGGAGGAGTGGAATTAGATTATACATATTATAAAGGTGAAGATTTATATACTGATGGATCTATAGAAGATGAAATATTAGAAATTGTAAAAGAGGGGAAACAAAAAGAGGCGTTGCATACAAGCTCAGAATGGCCGGTTTTGTACCATTTATCTGATATAAGAGAAAATTTATTGGATTGGTATCCGTTTTCTGAGAATTGCAGAATCCTGGAAGTCGGTTCGGGATGCGGCGCTCTTACAGGTTTATTAAGCAGGAAGGCAGGAGAAGTTACCTGTATTGAGTTATCTGAAAAGCGGTCTCTTATCAATGCTTACCGTAATCAGCAATGTGACAATGTAAGAATTTTGATTGGCAATTTTCAAGATATAGAGATTAAAGATAAGTATGATTATATTACTTTAATAGGTGTATGGGAATATGCAGGTCTCTATGTTGACAGCAAAAAGCCTTACTTGAATATGCTGGAAAGAATAAAGAAATACTTAAAAGAGGATGGGAAGATTATTATTGCCATTGAGAATAAAACAGGTTTGAAATATTGGAATGGGGCGACGGAAGATCATACCGGGAAATTCTATAGTGGAATCAATGATTATATAGATGATAAGAATGTAAGGACATTTTCCAGACCGGAAATCGAAGTTTTATTAAGGGAAGTTGGGATATCCAAATATAAATTTTATTATCCAATGCCTGATTATAAACTTCCTGAGACTATATATAGTGATGTTGTACTGCCCGAACCTGGTTCAGAACGAAATTATGGAAAAGAATATAGTACATGCAGAATCTATAATTTTTATGATGATGCTGTATCAGATCAAATTTGTAATGACAGAATGTTTCCTTACTTTGCAAATTCTTTTTTAGTAGTTACTGGTGAGGAAGATGATCATAAATATTATGAAAAATACAGTAGAATGAGAAAAGAAAAATATCGGATTAAAACGGAAGTGTATAAAAAGGATAATAAGAAATATTGTAAAAAGGGAGCTTTAAATACATCGGGATTAGAACATGTTTCCAATCTGAAAGCTAATGAAAACAAGTGGAAGCATTATCTGCCTAAGATAAATTGTGTTGAAGGAACATTGGAGAATGGAGAGTATATATTACCTTATATTGAAGGTGTTGATTTAGATGTTATTTTTTATGAATATAGAAATGATATTGATCTGTTTGTAAACAAGTATTGCTATTACATAGAAAAATATCTAAAGCCTTCAAAAAACGAGATGATCCCTTTTTCTATATCGGAAGAGTTTATGTCTGTATTTGGAAAAACCTGTCCGTTTGATCAGAAATCTTTGGAATGTACGAACGCTGATTTGATCTTTTCAAATTTGAAGTTGGCTAATGGTGAGAAACTGTATTGTTTTGATTATGAATGGGTTTTTGATTTTTTAATACCATATGAATATGTGGTCTGGCGGAGCGCGTCACAATTATATAATAAATATGTTGTCTATTTGAAAAATAAAATTTCCAGAATGGACTTTTTCCTGAAAATAGGATTTTCCAAGGAAAATGTGTATGTATATGAACAAATGGAAAGAAATTTTTATAAATATGTATATGGTGAAGAAGATTATTTGAATCATTACCGAAAAAGTTTTATGACACAGCAAATAAAATTCATATAAGAATATAGAGATTCTTTGATATGTTATGAAAAGGTGGGTACATATTATGAAACATAATTTCTTACTAAAAAGTCTTCCTTTTGTGTTTTTTAATATATTAGCGATGAGTGTAATAAAACAAATTCAAAAGAGAAAACTGCGAACGGCTCAGTGGAATATAGAACGTTTCCAGGATCATTATTGGCTATTAAATCATTGGTTGGAACTTAAAAATGAAAAAAAGAGTGTTGTTTCATATTTTGAAGATATGGGATATCATCATATAGCTATTTACGGGATGGCGGAGCTTGGGAATAGGCTCATGGAGGACTTGCAAGGAAGTTCTGTTCAGGTTGCTTATGGAATAGACAGAGATATTTCCTGTTCAATTGCACGGATTGATGAAGTGTATTTTCCGGAGGATGAGTTGCCAGGGACAGATGCAATTATAGTAACTCCATATTCTATGTTTGATGAGATTAAGGAGTTATTAGAGAAAAAAGTAAAGTGCCCTATTATTTCATTAGAAGAAGTTGTATGGAGTGTATAGAGATGAAGTTAATTGCAATGTATTTGCCCCAATTCCATGAAATTCCTGAAAATAATGATGCATGGGGAAAAGGTTTTACAGAATGGACAAATGTAAGAAAAGCTAGGCCTTTATTTTGGGGACATCATCAGCCTCGTGTTCCTTTGCATGAGAATTATTATAATCTTCTGGAAAAAGGCGTGATGGAAAGACAGATCCATTTGGCCAGACAGGCAGGAATATATGGTTTCTGCTTCTACCATTATTGGTTTGAAGGACGCATGGTATTGGAAAAACCAGTGGAAATGCTTTTGAATAATAAGAAGATAGATTTTCACTATTGTTTTTCCTGGGCAAATGAGCCATGGACGAAGACCTGGCACGGTGCAGGTGGAAATAAAGAGATCTTAATTCCTCAAACGTATGGCGGGGAAGAAGAGTGGGAAGCACATTATAAATATTTTAGACATTTTTTTGAGGATGAGAGATATATAAAAAAAGATAATAAACCGGTTTTAATGATTTACCGTTTGCGTAATATTTCTCGTTTTAACGATATGATCCGCTATTGGAATGAGTGTGCAAAAAAAGACGGATTTTCAGGAATTTTTATTATTTCCATGAACAGATGTAAAGAAAACGTAGAAAAGAGCCGTTGGGTCAATGCATCAGTGGACTTTGAACCGAATCGGACAAAGGCGGAATTAATGGAAACGAAGCCTCTGGTACAGCCAAAAGAGGAAGGGAGCCTTCTATGGAACCGTCTGGCAATGAAACGTATTGATTATAAAAAGCTAAATGAAAGAATGCTTGAGAAAGTGCATGAAAAAAATCATTTTCGAATGGCATTTGTAGATTTTGACGACTCCCCCAGACGAAATATACGTGCAATTATTATGAAGGGAAGCAGCCCGGGAAGATTTGGAAAATATTTGAGAGAGACGATACGATTGAGTATACAAGAAGATAATGAATATGTATTTTTGAATGCATGGAACGAATGGGGAGAGGGGAATTATCTGGAGCCTGATACAAGACATAGGTATGGATACCTGAAACAGATTAAAAAGGCCTTAGAAGATTTGAAGGATAAAATTGATGGATAGCAATAGTAATAGTAATATTTTGATTAGTGTAATAATTCCTGTTTACAATGTGGATAAGTTTTTGCATAGGTGTGTGGATTCGGTAATCGCACAGACTTATAAAAATTTTGAGATAATTTTGATTGATGATGGATCAAGTGATTCGTCTGGATTGATATGTGACGATTATGCTTTTAAGTATAAAAGTATAGATGTATATCATCAGAAAAACCAGGGTGTTGTATCTGCCCGAGAAAAAGGAACTTATTTAGCTAAGGGAAAATATTTGTCATTTATTGATGCAGATGACTGGATAGAGCCGAATTTTCTTCAAAGCCTAATAGAAAATATAGAGAAATACAATGCAGATATTATAATTGAAGGATATTACAAAGATATAAAAGAGAAGAACAGAAAAGTGAAGAATCATATAGGGGAAGGAGTATATGAGGCTGAAACAAGAATTTTGTTTTATAAAGAGATGTTACAATATAACACTTTTTATGAGTTTGGGGTAGAACCGTTTTTGTGGAATAAATTATTTAAACGTGATTTATTTATAGATTGCATGGATGGAATGGATCATAAAATATTTGAAGCGGAAGATGCTGCGCTTGTTTTCCCGTATTTGTTACATAGTAAAAGAATCGTAGTGACAGAAGACTGCTTCTATCATTATGTTTATCGGGAATCGTCTGTAACGAATGAAAGAAAGTTTAATTATTTTGATAACATTTCACGTCTTTTTTTATATTTAAATCGTAAATTTCAAGAGACAGATTATTACGATATCATGCTGCCGCAATTAGCGCCCTATATGAGGATGTTGGTGTATATTGAAAATCCGGATGCATTTGCCCAGGAAGGAAAGTACATATTTCCATTTCGGAAAATACCGGTGGATTCCCAGATTGTTTTATATGGAGCAGGGCATGTAGGGAAAGTCTATCAGCATCAGATTAGATTGTCGAAATATTGCCATGTGGCTGCCTGGGTGGATGCATCTTATTTTCGAGAGGATCTGAGACAGCTTGGCGTTAAGCCGCCGCATACGATTGAAAAATTAGAATATGATTTTATTGTGATCGCGATAGAGAATAAGGAAGTTGTATGCACTGTAAAGAAAATGCTTTTGGATATGGGTGTAACGGAGACAAAGATTGTTTTTTTTGATGAATTGTGACAAGGAGCTAGAGGTAATGAAACCAGATGTATCTGTCATTATGTACGTAAAAAATGGAATGCCTTATTTTGAAAAAGCATTGCATAGTGTTTTAAACCAGATACTACAGAACATAGAAGTACTGGTTATCGACGGCGGAAGTACAGACAAGACGATAGAATACACGAAGCAGTGCCAGGTCCAGGATTCCAGAATTCGTATACTCCATTCATCCGAGGCCAGCGTCGGCGCGCAGTTTAACCTTGGCGTAAAAGAAGCAAAAGGGGAATACATAGGAATTGTAGAATCCGATGATTTTATCTTACCGGAGATGTATGAAGAGGAATTTGTCTGTGCCAAGGAAAATGACTGTGACATATTACGTGCAGATAATTATATCTTCTTTGGCGATAGTGACAATGAGACCCGTATGCGAACCAGAGTGTCACATAATAAATCGAATTACAACAGGGTCATGTGCGCGTCACAGGAACCGGAGAACGTATTTATCGGGGGAAGTTACTGGACAGGCCTTTACAGACGGAGATTTCTTCTTGAGACTAATATACGGATGCAAGAGTCCGTCGGGGCGGCATATCAGGATTTTAGCTTTTTGTTTCTGGCAAGTGCGTTGGCAGACCGGGTCTTTATCATGCCGAAAGCATTTTATTGTTATCGGAAGGATAACCCGGCGTCCTCTTGCAACCGGCCGGCCAGATTAGATATGCCGATACAGGAATACCGTTTTTTGGAAGAGGAATTGAAGCAAAGAAAGATATGGGAGCGATACAAGGAATATTTTCTTTTGTGGAAAGTCCGGAATGAGAGATGGTTTTATGCAAATCTTGATAAAACGGTAAAGAGAGATTATGTGCAATTATTATATGAAGATCTGAAGGAGATTGGAAGACGATCATTTTCCTGTGAATTATTCCACGATAAGGAAAGGGAATTATTTGTTGCTGTGGAACAGGGAGAAGAAAACCTTTGCGCCTATTTGGAAAGAAAAGATCAGATTTGGGAAGAAAGTATCAAAAAGATAGAGTCACTGGAAGCGGATGAGATATATTTGTTTGGAGCGGGAAATCTAGGCCGGATCCTGTGTTGGTTTTTACGGAATTATAATGAAAAAGTAAAAGGCCAAAACAAAGCAAAGATTGCTTATGTAGATAATGCGCGGGAACTTTGGGGAACAGAATTGGATGGAATCTTTGTTGTCTCCTTACAAGAGGCATTGCATTCGAAAGAAGCTTTTTTTCTTGTATGCAGTGAGAATTATGCAGATGAGATATATCGTCAGCTTAGAGACGCAGGAGTGGAGGACAGATGCATTGCCGTCTGTGATGACATGGATGCGTGTATTCGCTTTGTAATGAGAGGATATAGAAGAATATGAATATAGTAGAGCAATGTAGAGCGATCTATCGGAATCTGGCGGATATGCAGTCGAAGATGATCTATGTGAACCGTCTAAATTACAGCCTGACGGGAGACTGTTCTTTTATAGAAAATATTGTGGATCAAACATTACGGCAAAATCCGCTCTGGAAAGAGTTTTGCGGAACACTGAAAAGAGAAGCCGGACGGAATCAATCAGTCATATTCGGAGCTGGCATATGGGGAAATATCTTATGCCATGAAACAAAAAAGAGATTCCCTGGAAAGCTGTTATGGACAGCAGCCCGCAAGGTAAAAGGATTGGAGAATTACCGACAGTAGGCTTTGGGCAGTTTGTGAAAAGTTATACCGGAGAGACAGTTGTTCTGTCCTCTTACAAAAACGGTAAAGAGATGTACAGGCAGTTGATAAAAGCCGGTATTTCGGACGACCGGATTATAGATGCCGGAAACGTCATATATGAGCTGACGGAGAAAGCAATCTATTTTGATCTGGAACAATGCAGGACGCAGGGAGAAAAAGAAATATTTATAGATGCGGGAGGCTTTGACGGGCTGACAACCCAGCGGTTTATGGAATGGTGCAAAGGGAACGGTTATTCATATATCTTTGAACCGGACAAAAGGAACAGAGTGTTTATTAAAAACAATTTGAAACAGAATTTGGATTATGAAACGGTTCCAAAAGCTTTATGGTCAAGAACGGCATCTTTGGCGATAGATGCCAAAGGAAATTTTGCCTCAACTGTTAGTGAATTAGACAGAGACCGGGATAAAAATCCAAAAGAGTACATAGAATCAATTTCCTTGGATGAATTTGTACATGACAGAAAAATTACGTATATCAAGATGGATATCGAGGGGGCAGAAACCGAAGCCCTAAAAGGAGCAGAACGGGTGATAAGAGAACAGAGACCGAAGTTAGCGTTGAGCATCTACCACAGGGCGGAAGACATCTGGGAAATCCCAAGCCTTATTTTACAATATTGCCCGGATTATCAATTCTATCTCAGACATTATTCCTTTTCTGATTATGATACTGTTCTATACGCAGTACCTTCATAGAATGGGCAAGAGACAGACGGGCAGAAAATATAAAGGACGGAGAAAAGTACGATATGAAATTCCTGATTTTTGGCACAGGGGAGTATTATAGTCGGTACAAGATCTGGTTTGACCGGAGGGATATCCTTGCCTTGATCGATAATTCCAAAGAGAAGCAGGGACAGTACATAGACGGGATCCGTGTCATTTTGCCAGAGGATGTATCCCGGTATGTGTTTGACGCAGTTATTATCTTAAGTTTCTATGTCAAGGCCATGAAAGCGCAGTTGATGAATCTGGGTGTAGAAGAGAATCAGATCTATCATTTCTTCGATCTGCACGGCCTGCGCCGCCATTTGACGGCCAAAAGAGAGGTTCATTTTTATGGATACGGATGGGAAGATAGGAATTTGACAGACGACAGCAGGACAATCCTTCTGTTGAGCCATGATTTGACGTTGGGCGGTCCTGCTCTTGCCCTCTATCATGCCGCACAGATGTTGATAAAGAATGGATACCGGGCAGTTTATGGATCTATGCTGGACGGCCCCTTACGGAAGACTTTGTTGGAAGAAGGGATACCGGTAATCGTAGATGAAAACCTGATGATCGAAACGATGGAGGAGGCAGGATGGATCAGAGAATATTCCCTTATTATCTGTAATACGATGAATTTCCATGTTTTTCTATCTGAGAGAGATAGAAGGATACCCGTTGCATGGTGGCTCCATGACGCTTTGTTTTTCTATGATGGGATCCGTCAGGAAGTGATGGACAAGCTTATAACAGATAACATGAAGATATGGAGTGTGGGTCCAATACCAGAGAAAGCGGTAAAGACATTCCGGCCGGATTTCCGTATAGAAGATCTGCTTTATGGTGTTACAGACCAGATCGTTACAATAGATTCAATGAAAAGTGACAATGTAATCAGTACAAAACAATCGGGTAAATCAGAATCTATCATACGGTTTATCACCATCGGGTACATCGAACACAGAAAAGGACAGGATCTTCTGCTGGAAGCAATCCGCAATCTGGATCCGGAACTTAGGAAGAATGCAGAGTTTCTTTTAGTCGGTCAGAATACGTCTTTGATGGCGCAGGAGCTTATGGAGGCTGCCCGGGATATTCCCGAGATTGTTGTTACCGGGCCGGTGGGCAGGGAAGAGATAGATACGCTGTTAGAACAATCGGACATCTTAGTGTGTCCGTCAAGAGAGGATCCCATGCCTACGGTGGCGGCAGAGGCGATGATGCATGGAGTTCCGTGCCTGCTTTCAGACTCTGCCGGCACGGTGAAGTACATAAGAGACGGCAGCGACGGCATGGTATTTCAAAGCGGAAATACAGAGCAATTAGCGGAAATATTAAACAGATGTATTCAGGGATGTTACGATTTGGAGCGGATGGGCAGAAATGCACGCAAGGTCTTTGAAAAATATTTTTCTATGGAAGCTTTTGAAAGAAGGTTCCTAAACCTTGTAGAAAGAATAGATTGATGATGAAAGGAAGGAGCAAAATGCCTGAGAAGAACGAATTATTTCAGAAATACAATGGCAGCAGGATTGCCCTGTATGGACTTGGTACGGAGACAAAAAAGGCGCTTCTTTCTTTGGAGGACAGATTCGAAATTGTTGGTCTGTTGGACAGTTTCCGGGAAGAGGGAGAACTCTATAGTAAGAAGATACTGTCCATAAGCCAGGCAATGGAAACTGGGGTGAAGCTAATTATCGTCGTTGCCCGTCCAGGCTCCTGTAAGGCAATAGCCAGGAGGATTGGAGATATCTGCCAGGAGAACGGAATCGCGCTTATGGATATCAGAGGAAAGGATCTTCTGGAGAAAAAAAGTGTTGCCTATGATTTTGCGAAGATAAAGGGGAATACCAGGGAAAAACTGTATCAGAAGATCGCACAGGCAGAGGTGATAAGCTTCGACCTTTTTGATACCCTCATTATGCGGGAAGTGCTGTCATCGTCAGATGTGATAGAATTGATGGGCATGGCACTGAAGAAGAAAGGCATCCATATGGATAACTTTGCAGCTGTACGCATGGAAGCAGAGAAGAGACTGTCGAAACACGGGGCGCCGACACTTGAAGAACTGTATGTGGATATTTTAGACAGGACAGGCGGTGTATCTGTTTCGGCTTCAGAGCTTGCAAGGATGGAGTGGGAGATTGATTTTAGGACCATTACAGCAAGAAAGGCAGTATGCGAGGTCTATGAATATTGTCTCCGGCAGCAAAAAGCGGTCTATATCGTGACAGACACTTATTACCGGCAGGAGCAGATACAGGTAATCTTAGAAAAATATCATCTGACCGGATATACGGGGCTTCTTGTATCCTGTAAGTATCGAATGGGGAAGATGCAGGGACTTTTTACCAGGCTGAAGGATAGGGTAGGAGAAAGAAAATGCTTACATATCGGTGACGACCTCGTAGCGGACATGGAGATGGCGGCAAAAGCGGGCATGGATACTTATCATATTTTAAGCGCAGAGGAACTGCTGGATGCGGTCGGCGGTATGGGGATGGAAGGTTATATGGAGAGCATTCCGGAGCGTCTGAAAGTTGGGATGTTTGTGGCACGGCTGTTCAATGATCCGTTCCAATTTGAATCAGCAGATAGAAGGATTAAGTTGAAGGATGCCTATGAGGTTGGCTATCTGATCTGCGCGCCTATGATTACGGACTTTATGTTTTGGTTTCGGGAGTGCATACGCCGATATGGAATCAAGAATATCTGGTTTGGAGCAAGAGACGGGTATCTGCCGCAGAAGCTTTACCGGATGTTGGAGGAGGATACAGACACCATATATTTTCAGACGTCAAGAACGGCAGCAATCAGGGCAGGGATGATGGATGATTCGGATATTGCCTATGTTGATAGTATGAAGTTCAGCGGAACATTGGAAGAGAATTTAAAGGTTCGATTTGGAGTGGAAACCGGGGGAAATATATGCGATGAGAAAATAGGTTTATCTGCTTATAGAGACAGGATATTGAAACGGGCGGCAGATGAGCGCAGAAAGTACAATACATATATAGGGCATTTGGATATGCAGGAAGGAGATATTGCTTTTTTTGATTTTGTGGCAAAGGGTACAACGCAGATGTATGTTCAAAGGCTTATCTCCCGCCATATAAAAGGCCTTTATTTTTTGCGGCTTGAGCCGGATTTTATGAGTGATAAGGGATTGGATATAGAATCGTTTTACAAGATAGATGAGACAGAGAGCAGCAGTATCTATGATAACTATTACGTGCTGGAGACAATCTTAACGGCGCCGCATCCGTCGGTATCCGGATTTGACCATACTGGGGAACCGTTGTATGCCAGTGAGACCAGAAGTGAAGCAGCTATCCGCTGCTTTTGGCGTATACAGGAAGGAATCCTGGATTATTTTTGCAGATACCTGGAATTACTGCCGGAAGGCATGGAAAGCCAGAGCAAAAGTTTGGATGAGATAATGCTGGGGCTTATCCATAACCTAGAGATTGAGGATGAGGATTTTTTTTCACTTGTAGTGGAGGATCCGTTTTTTAACAGAATGACAAACATAAATGAGTTGATTTGAATTAAAATAATTGGAAAGCAGGAAGATAGATATGCAGTTTGAACTGATGGCATCCATGATGTGTGCCGATTACGGAAATCTGGAAAAAGAAGTGAAAAATTTAGAAGAGGGCGGCATTGATTCCTTTCATATAGATATCATGGACGGACGCTATGTGCCCAATTTCGCCATGTCATTAAATGATATGCGTTATATAGCGAAAGCGACAGAAAAACCGTTGGACGTTCACCTGATGATCGAGCACCCCAATAACCGTATCCATCTTTTCCTTGATAATCTGCGCAAGGGGGATACGGTCTATATTCATCCTGAGGCGGAATATCATCCGTCCACTACCCTGCAGAGTATCATCAATGCAGGAATGATCCCGGGGATCGCCATCAATCCGGGCACATCTATGGAGACGGTGATGGAGATGCTTCGTATTGTAAAGAAGGTTCTGGTAATGTCCGTGAATCCTGGCAACGCCGGACAGATGTATCTTCCTTACGTAGGAAAGAAGATCATGAAGCTTTTGGCAATCAAGGAGAATATGGATTTTGAGATCTACTGGGACGGAGCCTGCAGTGCGGACAAGATCCTCGAATATGCGCCAAAGGGAGTGGCGGGCTTTGTGCTTGGTACGACATTGTTATTTGGAAAAGAGCAATCATATAGAGAGACTTTGCGGAATATACGAGAGTTAGTATATTGAACTCCTTCCCTAAAGTTGCTATACTGTCAATAGTGGAATGACCGATGACTTTAGGGAAAGGGGAAGGTATGGAGAGAAAGAAGAAACTTCCAATAGGGATCGAGTATTTTGAAGATTTCAAAAGAGATGATTTTTATTACGTGGATAAGACAGGGTTCATTCGTGATCTGGTAAACTCAAGGGGAAGTGTTAATCTATTTACACGGCCCAGGCGTTTCGGGAAGAGCCTGAATATGAATATGCTGAAATGTTTCTTTGAGATTGGGACAGATCCGGCTCTTTTTGAGGGGTTGGAGATTTCGAGAGAGACAGAGATCTGTGAACAGTATATGGGGCGATATCCGGTTATTTCTATTAGCCTTAAGGATGTCGAAGGGATAGAATTTGAGACGGCATACGATATGCTGGGAGGTATAATCGGTGAAGAAGCCAGACGGTTGGAGTTTCTGCAGGAGAGTGACAGGCTCACACAGGCAGAAAAGAAAAAACTGAATTGTCTGATAGAAGAAGATTTTGAGAAAGCCGCTAATCTTCACAGGAGTTTAAGGATATTGACGGAATTGCTTTGCAAGCATTACGGACTGCCGGTTATTGTCCTGATAGATGAATATGACGTACCGCTTGATAAGGCATATCAGGATGGCTTCTATATGGAGATGGTTCGGCTGATCCGCGTCTTGTTCAGTCAGGTATTTAAGACGAATCCCAATCTTTATTTTGCTGTCATTACAGGATGTCTGAGGATTGCTAAGGAAAGCATATTTACAGGGCTTAACAATTTTAAAGTGAGAACGATATCTGATATTGAATTAGCAGAATATTTTGGCTTTACGGATGGTGAAGTGCGGGATATGCTTTCCTACTATGGAGTGGAGGGAGCGTTTGCTGATATAAAAGAATGGCATGATGGTTATCATTTTGGTGAGACGGATGTGTATTGTCCGTGGGATGTGATCAACCAGTGTGATAAGCTACGGGTGTGTGCGGATGCGCCAATGGAAGCACACTGGGAGAACAGTAGCAGTAATGCTATCGTACAAGACATCCTTGCGTCTGCGACGGAGACGACGAAGAGTCAGATAGAAACTCTTATATCAGGAGAGCCGGTAGAAAAGTTGTTGATCCCGGAGTTGACATATACGGATCTAAACAGTGAAGATACAGAGGAGCGACAGATATATTTGTGGAGCGTGCTTTTTGCGACGGGATACCTGACGGATGTCGGTAAACCTGTGAATGGAGTTCATAAGCTTGTGATTCCGAACAGGGAGATACGGGGGATCTATGAAAAGAGGATCCGCTCTTGGTTCAGGATGAAGGTTACAGGCGATACGTCCAAGTGGAAGCAGTTTTGCGAAGCGATAAAAACGGGAGAGTATAAGGAAGTAGAAGGGTTGTTTAACGAGTTTATGACTGTATCAATCAGTATCAGGGATACGTATGTAAGAAAAGAAATGAAGGAAAATTTGCCCACAGGGAAAGCGATCACTAAGGGTTCTAAAGGACAGAACCCAAGTGCCTGCTTTTATCATGGTATGCTTCTGGGATTATTGCGGGCAGAAGGAAGCTGGAGCGTTACATCAAATGCGGAATCGGGGACAGGATACACGGATATCCGGTTGGAGGTTCCGATATTGAAGGTGGGATGTGTAATTGAAGTTAAATATGCGGAGAATGGAAAATATGACCAGGCATGCAGGGAGGCAATGGAGCAGATCGAAGATAATGGGTATGCTGAAGTTTTGAAGCAGGACGGCATGCAGACAATTCATAGGTATGCAGTCGCGTGTTATAAGAAAAGCTGTAAGGTTGAATACTGCCAGGACGCCGTTTTTTAAGGCACTTACAGGATAATGATTGACTCCCTTTTTGAAAAGTTGTATCATGAACGTATGATATACAACTCACTTACGAGTTACTAACTTATAAGTAAGTTTATGGATGGCTTTTGCTACAACGTGATAGATTTTATGATACCATTTGACAGAAGGGAGGATCATGCATGTTCCATTGCCGGGAATCAGAACTTTACAAGTTAAATAAACGTTATCAGAATGCATGTTTCGAATGTATTATTATCTATGGTCGAAGACGAGTCGGCAAGACGGCTCTGATCAATGAGTTCTGCAGGGACAAACCGACCATCTATTTTTCTGCGTTAAATGCGACTGCTCAGGAGAATCTGCGCACATTGTCCAATTCCATCCATCAATATGAGCGCCCGGATGCCGTAAGTGCGGCTGAATTCAAGTCCTATGAGGATGCATTTGATGAGATCAGCAAGCTGTCAGCCAAAGAGAGGATCGTGTTTGTAATCGACGAATATCCCTATCTTGCAAAATCTAAACCGGCTGTTTCTTCTATGATTCAGCATCTGATTGATCATGTCTGGAGCGAGGGCAGATTATTTTTGATTCTTTGCGGGTCATCATTGAGTTTCATGGAATATCAGGTGTTGGGGTATGAGAGTCCGTTGTATGGGAGACGGACCGCACAGTTTAAGATGAAACCCCTGACATATCGGGAGTCAGCCGAATTCTACCCGTTTCTTTCCAATGAGGACCAGGCGTTGGTTTATGGGATTACGGGAGGGATTCCCCATTATATTAATAAACTGAATGTACGAAGCAGCATAGACCAGGCGCTTTTAGATAATTTGTTCGACAGTTCCAGTTACTTGTTTGAGGAGCCGGAGAATCTGCTGAAGCAGGAACTGCGGGAGCCGGCGGTATACAATTCCATTATTCGGGCGATTGCAGAAGGGGCGTCCCGTATGAATGATATTTCTACGAAGACGGGAATTGAGACAGGACCTTGTGCAAAATATGTTAAGATATTGATAGACTTGGGAATTATAAAGAAGGAGACGCCTATTACGGAGAAGCCGGGGAAGAAGACCATTTATTTCCTGACAGATCATTTTTTTAGATTCTGGTATCGCTTTGTTCCGCAGAATATTACCGCGATCAGTGCACGGCGGATAGAGAAGACCTATCCGCAGGCAGTAAAGCAGTATTTATCTGATTATATGGGATTGATTTTTGAAAAAATGTGTCAGGAATACTTGCTTTATTATGCTGATGACCTGCCTATTAATTTAAATGGTATTGGACAATGGTGGGGAAAGGATTCCAGACGGAAGAAGCAGATACAGATCGATATTGTAGGGACGCCGGTAGAGGGAAAGGAATATTTGATCGGTTCCTGTAAGTTCAGAAATGAGAAGATTGGAATAGATGAATTAGAATTGCTTCGGGAGTACGCCGAGGTTTTTGGAAAAGGCAAGAAATATCATTATTATATATTTTCGAAAGGCGGCTTTACCCGGAATCTTATGGAGGCAGCAAAACGAGGAGAAGTATCCTTGATTGGATTAGAAGATATGTATAGTATGTAGATGAAATAGAATAAATGTGTCCGTGAATCCCGGCAACGCCGGACAGATGTATCTTCCTTACGTAGGAAAGAAGATCACGAAGCTTCTGTCTATTAAGGAAGCCATTTTGAGGCACCCCAATTCCCCTCCTTGACTTGTGGCTAAATTTAGAGTAAAATGAAGCCACAAGAAAGGAGGCATTTTTATGCAGATTATTCCTATGCGTGATTTGAAAAACACGGTTGAGGTAGAGCGGCGCTGTGCCGAAGAAAAAGGACCGGTTTATGTAACGAAAAATGGGTACGGACGTCTGGTTGTTATGGATATTGAGTATTATGAACGGACCATGCAGAAAATGTATGAAGCAAAAACTATCATGGAAGGTTTAGAAGATGTGAAAGCCGGGCGGACCTTGGATGGAGAAAAAGCGATCAGCGATATAAGGAGAAAGTATGGAATCTAAATGGGGATACCGGTTGACACAGAAAGCGGATGCCGATTTGGATGACATTGTGGGATATATCGCTGTGGAATTGGCAAACCCTAAGGCAGCCTCGGATTTTTTGGACAAATTACAGGAGGTGATTGAGGAAGCACGGTCTTTCCTGGAAAGCGGTTCGTTGGTCATTAATGAATTTGTACCAAATACGAAGATCAGAAAAAAACTGGCGGGTAATTTTATTATGTATTATATGCCGGATTTCGATGAGAAAATGATTTTCGTCCTGCGGATTGTTTACGGCAGACGGAGCATGGATGAAATTTTGCGGCAGCTAAATGTATAGGGCGGCTTTACCCGAAATCTTATGGAGGCAGCAAAACAGGGAGAAGAGCAAGAGGTACAAGTATGGCAAGAAAATTTAATGTAGCAGGAGCCTGCATACCAGGAGAGCACTATATGGTGAATCTCGAAGACCGGATGAAAAGGATAAAAAACCTTGTCGATGAAGGAATGTATTTTACGATCAACAAGGCAAGGCAGTATGGCAAAACGACGACGCTCATGATATTAGAGCAATATTTGAGGAAGGATTATTATGTCGTTTCGATGGATTTTCAGATGTTTGGTTCCGAGGAGTTTGAGAATGAAAATGTCTTTGCGCTTTCCTTTGCCGGAATGTTTATAAGAAGAATAACGGCGGAAATTGCAGATATTTCAGATAATCTGCGGAAGACGATCAGACAGATAGAAAGTATTTTGGAAGAAGAGAGGAAGAGCTTTCGATTATTGAAGCTTTTTGAAAAGATCAGCGATATATGTCTGGAAACAGATAAACCCATTGTATTGATGATAGACGAGGTTGACAGTGCGGCGAACAATCAGGTTTTTATTGATTTTCTTGCTCAGCTTCGTGCATATTACATCAGGCGTACGGTGTATGCGACCTTTCAATCGGTGATTTTAGCCGGAGTATACGATGTTAAGAATCTGGTAAAGAAATTGCGTCCGGATGAAGAGCATAAAGTAAACAGTCCGTGGAACATTGCTTCTGATTTTGGCGTGGAGATGAGTCTTGGCAGAGAGGGAATTGCCGAAATGCTGCGGGAATATCAGGCAGATTATCAGTTTGAGATGGATGTGGAAGAAATGGCGGATCTGCTTTATAATGAGACATCCGGATATCCGTTTCTTGTGTCAAAATTATGTAAATTGATGGATGAGGAGATCAGCCAATCAGAAGGGGGAAAGAAAAAAGCGTGGACGGCCGATGGATTTGCGGATGCGCTGCATATATTGACATCCGGGAAAAATACGTTGTTTGAATCGCTGATTGGTAAGGTGGTTGCATATCCTGAATTGAATGATATCTTACAGAATAAGATTTTTAATGGGCAGACAGTTCCATATACTGCAACGAACCCCGTGATTGATTTTGCTGCAATGTTTGGAATTATTAAAAATGCGGATGGTGTGGTGGTTCCTGCCAATAAGATCTTTGCCAGGGTGTTGTCGGATTATTACCTGTCGTTGGATGAGTTAAAAAATCTGGATATTTACAAGGCTTCCTGGCAGGAAAAGGCGCAGTTTATCTGTGATGGCAAACTGAATATGCGATGGATAATTGAAAAGTTTGTTGAACATTTTACGGATCTTTATGGCCATGAAGGTGAGAAATTTATTGAGAAAGAAGCGCGAAAATACTTTTTGCTCTATTTAAGGCCGATTATCAATGGGTGTGGACATTACTCAATGGAAGCAGTGACAAGCAGTGAAACCCGCACAGATTTGACTGTTTATTATCATAAAGAGATTTTTGCAATGGAGTTGAAGATTTGGCATGGCCTAAGGAGACATAAAGAAGGTGAGGAGCAGTTACTTGGGTATATGGCTGATTATCATCAGGACATTGGATATTTGATTACGTTTAATTTTAACAAAATGAAAGAATCAGGGGTCAAAGAAGTAAGGGTGGGTGAAAAACTTCTGATTGAGGCAATGATATAATGGAATGAATGAATCAGTCGGAAAGGAGATAACTACGTGTCATTAACAATCAGAGAAGCACTGAATTTCGGCGGCCTGTTTGGCGCTGTCGTAGTAGCCGGAGAGGCGGGATTAGATACGCCGATTGAAAGCATCAGCGTACTGGAGGTTGCGGAGAACAGCATTTCCCGGTGGGTCCTTAAGAACCAGCTTTATATAACATCCTTTTATGCGATCTGTGATAATGTAGAACAGCAGAAGATCGTGGTAAAAACGTTGATCGAATATGGGTGCTGCGGGCTTGTGTTATGTTACATCGGGACGTGGATGCAGCAGGTTGATCAGGGTATCATTCAGATGTGCAATGAAAATCATTTTCCGTTGATACAGGCAAGGACGGATGTGTCTTACATTGAGATATTAAACCCGATCATTAATCTTCTGTACGAGGAGAACAGCCAGGCGGCGGATATTAATGATTATTCTATGATCCGCAATGACTTCCTGAATCTGATTGTCAATGAGGAGAACATGGATGTAGTCTTCCGGCAGATGAATCAGAGACTTGAAAAAAGGATTTCTTATTATGATACTTATGGAAAGATGGTCTATTCGGACAGGGGTGAGCGGCTTGTCTGTGCAGAAGAAGAATTTCTGCATGAGAATTTTAATCATATACTGTATGCTTGCAGCAGGAATGGCTATACAGTAGAGGATATCCTTGGAAAAAGGTGTCTGATCGTCCTTATCCGTTCACAGAAGAACCTGTTCGGACTTTTTATTACAGATTGTGACGAGGAATTTTCCTATGATAAGGAAGGGAGTCTGATCAATTCTCTGGTTGTGTCGGGAGCGTTGATCCTCAGGAAGCGGAACCGGACGGCGGAGTTTAAGGAAAAGGCATTGCAGGAATATGTGGCGGATCTGCTTGTGTGGAATTTCCCCAATAATGATAAGGCAATCGAACGGGGAAAGGAGCTGGGACTTTCTATTCAGGATAAGTCCCGTGTAGTGCTTATTAATATTAACTCTATCCAGCAGATGGTGGATCCCAAAGTTCAGTTGGAGATGCAGAATTATGTGAAGAGGGTTCTTCTTTCAAGGATAGAAAGTTTTATGAAAACGTATAATGCAGATAACTGGCTGGCACTGAGGAGTGATACGATTATCTTATTTTTGAGCGACAGGAAGAAGGAGATAAATCTTGAGGATTTTGGCCACCAGATCTTGAAGATGTTTAAAGGAAAGCCGAATCTGTCGGTCTCGATTGGAGTCAGTGATTCTTTTTCGCGGGAAACAGAGTTGCCCCATGCTTACTATCAGGCGTTCCAAGCAGCTGTTATCGGGCGGGAATATTACGGGGAAAATAAGGTGGTCTTCCATGATGCGGTGTTTTTTTTTCAGGAGCTGCGGAACATGGGAGCACAGCGTGAAACACAGGAGATCTGCAGACGTCTTCTGGCTCCGGTGATGGAGTACGACAGGGTCCATGGCACCGAGCTTACAGATACGATGAAGTGTATTATGGAAAATAATGGGAATACTATGCGTGCTGCCCGCCAGATGTATGTGCATAAGAACACCGTTTTACAAAGAAAAGGGAAGATTGTGGAATTATTCGGGTATTCTCCGTTCGAAATGCCGTATCTGTTGAATTTCTTGATTGCGTTTAATATCGTGAAGGATCTGGCTGAATGATAAGGCAGCAGTATGTTCAAAAAGTGTGAAGGATTTATAAGAAGAGAGGGCGAGAGCCGTCGTATGTGCATTTGCACATACGACGGCTCTTTTTGTGGTCCTTTACACGGAGACAAAAAGAATAATCATGCTGTATAGTATCAGATATAGAAACCACTATATTAATATCTTGTAAAACTGATTAGGAGGGATGAACATGGAGGACGTAAGAAAGAGGACTCAGGCAGAAATGACAGTACAGTCGGAAAATGACAATGCAACTTGCCGTGTACCGGATTCAGAGCGCAAGGGATTCTTGAGTGTTGCTTTCGTGGCGGCAGGGTATTGCATTTGTATGTCGGGGCTTTATACTGGTTCGGCGATTGCTTTTGGAATGAGTTTTAAAGATGCAATCATTGCGGTACTTGTGGGGAATGCGATCCTGAGTGTCTACGGCGGAGCCGTAGGAGCAGCGGGAGCAAAGGAAGGCGTGGCATCGGCGATGCTGGCACGGCACAGCTTTGGGCGTGAGGGTTCGAAGATTATAGGAATCTTGTTAGCGGTTGTTATGCTTGGATGGTATGCGGTGCAGGTTGGTTTCTTTGGCTCGACCATGTCTGCATTGTTTCCGGGAGGAGGTTTTCTGACATCACAGTATGCAGCTGCGGCATGGGGTGGTATTCTCATGATGCTGACGGCGTATTTCGGATATAAAGGGCTGAATCTGCTTAGTTATGTGGCTGTGCCTGCGATCGCAATTCTGTCTGTGATCGGTGTAACGTTGGCAGTAAAAGGCGCCGGAGGCTGGAGTGAGATTATGAATATCGTGCCCAAAGAGCCAATGACAGTCAGCGCGGCAGTCGTAAGTATTGTCGGTTCCTTTGCCGGAGGTGCGGCGGCACAGTCAGATATCACTCGTTATGCGAAGGATGCAAAAACTTCATGGGCGGGTACGGTCTTTGGTTATCTGATCGCAAATTCATTTGTCATCATGGCAGGTTATCTGATCTCGGCGGCAACAGGAGAGGGCGATCCGCCGGTAGCATTCCTGGCAATGGGACTTGGCGCGGCGGCGCTTCTGATACTGATCCTTGCACAGTGGACCACGAATGATAACAATCTTTATACGGGAAGCCTGGGCCTTGCCAATTGCCTTCCTTTTACGAAGCATAAGATTGTGATTGTTACAGGGATTATTGCAACAATTGTGGGCGCGATGGGGCTTGCAGATTATTTTACTACATGGCTGTCGTTGCTTGGTGTGGGGATTCCGCCGGTAGCAGGAGTTATTATTTGTGATTACTACTTACTGAAAGGCCAGAAGTATGAGTATGGGCCGGGAACAAGATATTGTAAGGTCAATATATGGGCATTTGCAGGTATGATTGTCGGAGCAGTGGTGGGATTTGCAGTTCACTGGGGCATTGCTTCTATTAATTCACTGGTAGTCAGTATCATTGTCTATTATGTATTGATGAAAATATTTGGCAGGACAAACAGCGGAATTATTGGTGAGTCAATAGAAGAGTAAATATAAACATAAAGGAGGAAATGATTATGCCGAAGTATATGGATTTGGAGTTAGCGAATGCAAGTTATAAGCTGATGCATGACTTGATTCAGGTAAAGAAAGGAGAAAGTGTACTGATTACTGTGGATTCAAAGCCGGATTTCCGCGTTGTTGAGGAGATGGCAAAAGCAGCGGAGATACTGGGAGCCAAGACGATGGTAGCGTGGCACTCTACGCCGAAGGGATATGGAGCGCTTACCATGCCGTATCTTCCTGAGCCGTTGATTGCGTGTGTGGATAAAGCGGATGTATGGGTGGAGATGAATGACCAGTGGCTTTTGTATTCTCCGATCTGGGACAAGGCTGTGACGAATGGACGAACCCGCCAGGTCATGCTGGGAGGTTTAAGTATTGAGAGGATCGTACGTTGTATCGGAGAAGTAAATCTTAAGGCACAACAGGAGTTCCAGAATACGCTGGCAGGAATGACGAAGGAGGCAAAGCGTATGCGTATTACCAATGCGGCTGGGACAGACATTACTTTCGAGAATGATCCGGACCGTCCGGTTGCAAATGAATGTGATTACAGCTTTCCTGGAGGACATTTCCTGCTTGGTCAGATTGGATGGGCGCCGAAGGAAGAGACGATCAACGGCGTGATTGCGTTTGACGGTACGATCTCCGGCGGCGGTGAGGCAGAGCTTGGACAATTAACGGAGCCGGTATCTTATATTGTGAAAGAAGGGCGGATACAGGAAATCAAGGGCGGTGAACAGGCAGATATTTTGCGGGCTTATTATAAAAAGCTTGATGATCCAAATATGTATATCGCGGCACATGTATGTTATGGAGTGAATCCAAATGCAAAGCTTGAGGGATGTACGACGGAGGATGAGCGTGTATGGGGGAGCACGCAGTGGGGATTCGGACATCAGGGATCCTGCTATTCCGGTGGCGCTCCAAGAGAGGCGAAAAGCCATATTGACGGAATATGTCTGAATTGCACGATCTATATGGATGATAAAATGATCCTGGAAAACGGGAAATATGTGGAGCCGACGCTTGCAGCTCTTGCGGCTAAGCTTGGAAAATAAGAGGTGTGAACAAAAGCGTGTATCCGGCGATAAAAGAAAGTGAATTGCAGGCTTAGAAACTGTCAAGAAACAACTTGAATAGTTTATCAGGAGGTAAGCATGGAGAAGATAAAAGTATGTGCGGATCCATTTCCTCCCTATCAGTACATAGACAAGGACGGTCAGATGAGAGGGCAGGATTATGATCTGGTAATGAACAGGCTGCGCGGCGCCGGTTATTGTCCCGAGATGTATATTGCGCCGTGGAGTCAGATCTATCCCAAATTCGAGGACGGGGAGTTCGATGTGCTGTTCCAGGCGCAGGACTCGCCGGAACGTCTTGAGAAGTTCTATTTGTCGAAGCTTCTGCGCTATGCGGTGACGGAGGTGGTGACTGCAAAGCAGGAGTTATCAGGGCTTTTGGGATATAGGGAGCTTCAAGGACTTAAAATCGGAGTGATTGCTGATTTTGCAAATGGACCGGAGATAGACGGTCTTCCAGATTCCTGCAAAACCAAGTTCGCTGATACGGCGGGAGTGCTGAAGGGGATTTACGATGGAATCGTAGACTGCGGAGTCTGCGATCAGGGGGTAAAGGAGTATCTGATGGCAAAAGAGCCGATACTCTATCCCATTCCTGCGTTGACGTACCGAAGGCCTCTGTATGTCATGTTTCGTAATAAGAAGCACAGAGATGATTTCGATGCAGCCGTAGCCAGCGCTATATAGTATTTTCATCCCCGACAGTTACTCTGGTGCGTACAGCGGTATACGTGCCAGAGTTATTTTGCCGGTTCCACTCACATCTTAAGCACAACCCCCACACAAGCCCCCGCCGCGATCCACACCAGCGGATGCAGTTTCCCAAGCTTCTTCACCTGCAGCAGGGCAAACGTAATCACACAAACCGTCACATTGACAACATTCACCTGCACATTTCCTTCAACAACCGACACGATCGCAATCTTAAGCAATTCCCACACTGCATATCCGATCAGGGCGGCTACAGCGGGGCGGATGCCGTAGAAGGCGGCTTTTACATTCTTATTTTCACTGAAATTCTCCAGAAACTTTGCAATCACTACAATGATGATCAATGCGGGCGCAGTAAGAGCCAGGGTGGCAACGATGGCACCGGGGACGCCTGCGGCGTTATAGCCGGCGTAGGTCGCCATATTGATACCTACGGGACCGGGGGTGCTCTCGCTGATCGCGACCATATTGGTAAGCTCGCTTGCGGTGAACCAGTCATACTTGTCCGTCAGATCCATCAGGAAGGGCAGCGTCGCCATACCGCCTCCGATGGAGAACAGGCCGATCTTGAAGAATTCATATGCCAGAATCAGGTAGATCATGCGTTATGCCTCCTTTCCGTACGTTTGGCGATGATGCCGGCAGCTCCGGCAAGGACGATGACCAGTGCCGTCGGGAACGGGGTGAAACATGCCAGTATGAATGCTGCAAGGAAGACCAGGGCGCCCAGCTTATCTATAATTCCCTTCTTCATCATGCTTACAACCGTGTTCAGCATCAGGGAACAGACTACGATCCGGATGCCCGCCAGGGCATGCAGTACGATCGGCATGTGGATGAAATTCTGCAGGATGGAAGCGACCAGACAGATAATGATGAGGGAAGGGGAGACCATTCCCAGGGTGCCGGATACGCCGCCGATGAATCCGGCCTGCTTATATCCTACATAGGTGGCGGTGTTGACAGCGATGATTCCGGGGGTACACTGGCCGATGGCGTAGATGTCCAGAAGCTCTTCTTCCGTACACCATCCATGTTTCTGTACGACCTCCCGCTGCAGCATGGGCAGCATGGCAAGCCCGCCGCCGAAGGTGAGCCCGCCGATTTTGAAAAAACTGATATATAATTCTGCAAGTTTTTGTGTTTTCATAGTATGAAATACTCCTGTCATAGTAACTGTGACATAATATACGCATAGAGTTCCTGGTTCTTTCTTGTCCAGTTATTGGCGATCGTCTCGGCTTCTTTCTCTGTCGGTGCGGTCACGGTCAGTTCGATCAGCGGGATCCGCTGTTCAATGACCTGACACTTTACAGAGTACTCTCCGTTCGGATTACGGCGGTAATCGGATTTGACAGATACTTCATTTTTCAGCTCGTATTTCTTCTGCTTCAAGAAGTTATTGATATCCTTCTGGATAGCGGGAGAGATATCGCTTCGAAAATAATAGACGATCTCGGCGCCTTCCTCTGTAATGTGGTAGAAGGTTCTGTTATGAGTAGATTCTTCGCGGATCAGTTTGGATTCTACCAGTTCGGAGATTGCCTGCTGAAGTTTAAAATAAGTCGTATAACCTTCATCCAGGATGAATTCGGAGATCTGCGAATTGGTCAGTGGGAAATCTACTTTATTGAGGATGTACAGAATAATAAGCTTATATAATTTGAGAGGTTTATCCATGCTTCCCGTTCCTTTCCTGTTTGATTTTTCCAGAGATTCTTCTTTATAATTTTCTTTATATTCTTTAGGTTTCTCTATATTTCATCAGCTTCTTCTAAGTATTCTTTTCCCTGCCAGATATCATGCTCTTTCAGGTAAGCATGCAGGCCGTTCAGCACCCGGCGTTTGTTCCCTGTCCACAATGGAGCGATGAGGAGTGATTTGGGGCCGTCTCCGGTAAGCCGGTGTACGGTGATATCGGGCCGCAGTGTACACAGCGCCCGGCCGAGCATCTCATAATATTCTTCCATATCCGGAAGGTGAAACGGGTGCTCCCGGTAGTAATCGGCCAGATCGGTATGCTTTAATATATGTAGTAATTGAAATTTTACGCCCTGGATATCCAGAGAGTTCAGATATGTAACGGTGGCCAGAAAATGGTCGTTCCCTTCTCCCGGAAGCCCAAGGATCGTGTGGACGATTACGGGAATGGACATTGCCCGCAGATTTGAAACTGCCTGTTCAAATACGGAGAGTTCATAGCCCCGCCGGATGAATTCGGCTGTCTCTGGATGGATAGTCTGTAATCCGAGCTCTATCCAGACAGGTTTGGCCTCACTTATTTCTTTTATCAGTTCTAACACTTCGGTCCCAAGACAGTCTGGTCTTGTAGCGATATCCAGGATGCGGATGTCAGGATGTTCCAAAGCTTCGGTAAATACTTTGCGCAGATACGGAACGGGTGCGTAGGTATTCGTATATGCCTGGAAATACGCAATATAAGAATTGCCGGAATATTTTGCTCCGGCCTGGGCCTTGCCCGCCTCAATCTGTTCCGTAATGGAAAGACGCCGGTCTGCGGCAAAGTCCCCGGATCCGCCCGCGCTGCAGAAGATACAGCCGCGCTTCCCCACAGTGCCGTCCCGGTTGGGACAGGTCATTCCCGCATTCAGGGAAATCTTGTACATCTTTTTGCCATAAGTCTGCTTCAGGTAATAGTCAAGAGAATAATACCGCTTATCGCCCCAATATACTGCCATAGCCGTTTTACCCATCCTTTTCCTGATATTAGGTATCAATATCCGCTTTGCTGCTACTATCATATCATTCTTAAAGAATCAAATCAATAAAAAGGCTTTTAAATTTTGTGTAAATGTAGTATAATAACATCTAATTCCAACTGGGGCAGTTCCGTCCCCTCAATCCCAGTGAATATAGAACAGGTATGATAGCATCGAACAGTAGTATATTTAATGGAATAATAGAAAGGAATAGTCATATGAGAGAAAAATATGAATCATTGCCGTTGGCTACGCTTAAGGATCTTGCGAAGGCAAGAGGCTTAAAGGGGATATCGGCAATGAAGAAAGCAGAGCTGGTGGAGCGTATGCTGGAGGAGGATGAGAAGGAGAAGCAGGCCTCCAGAGAAGCAGTGAAAGAGATGTCTGCGAATACAGGAGATAAAGAGATTCATGACATAGACAGGCTGGACAGTGGGATTACAGCTTGTGGGATCTTAGAGGTACTTCCGGACGGGTATGGATTTATCCGCAGCGCGAATTATCTGCCAGGGGAGAATGACGTATATGTGTCGCCTTCTCAGATCCGTAAGTTTAACCTTAAGACAGGGGATATTTTGGAAGGACATACGCGGATCAAGACCCAGCAGGAGAAATTCAGTGCATTACTGTACTTAACCAGGATCAACAATATCGATCCGATGAAGGCCATGCGGAGGACGAATTTTGAAGACATGACGCCGATCTTCCCGGATGAGAGGCTCAGGCTTGAATGCGGGAAGACAAGCACAGCCATGAGGATCGTGGATCTGCTGTCGCCCATCGGTAAGGGGCAGAGAGGTATGATCGTATCGCCTCCGAAAGCCGGTAAGACGACCCTGCTTAAGCAGGTAGCGCTGTCAGTAAGAAGGAATAACCCAGAGATTCATCTGTTGATCCTTCTGATCGATGAACGCCCGGAGGAAGTAACGGACATTAAGGAGACGATTGAGGGAGATAACGTAGAGGTGATCTATTCGACCTTTGATGAATTGCCGGAACACCATAAGCGTGTGTCTGAGATGGTGATCGAGCGTGCGAAGCGTCTGGTAGAGCATAAGAAGGACGTCATGATATTGCTCGACAGCATTACGCGTCTGGCCAGGGCGTATAACCTGACGGTTCCGCCTTCAGGAAGGACGCTGTCCGGCGGTCTTGACCCGGCGGCGCTGCATATGCCTAAGAGGTTTTTCGGAGCGGCGAGAAATATGCGCGGGGGCGGAAGCCTTACGATACTGGCAACGGCTCTTGTCAACACCGGAAGTAAGATGGACGATGTGATCTATGAGGAATTTAAAGGTACCGGTAATATGGAGCTTGTATTAGACAGGAAGCTGTCTGAGAAGAGAGTATTCCCGGCGATCGATATTCCGCAGTCAGGAACCAGAAGGGAAGATCTTCTTCTTACCAGAGAGGAGCAGGAGGCGGTTGACACCATGCGCCGTGCGTTAAACGGTATGCGGGCAGATGAGGCGGTGGAGAATATTCTGAATATGTTCAGCCGGACCCGCAATAATTCAGAACTGATTCAAATGGTAAAAAAGACAAAAATCATCTAGACAATACTGTACTTTTGTGGTACAATAACAACGCTGTTTAGAAAACGATTAATGTGGCGTGGCAGGGCTGTGCGGAGTCTGGCATAAGGAAGTAAGGAAGATGCCGGGTATGACTGGTCGGTCTGTTGCCCGCGGAAATAAATTAAGAAGAGGTGAAGATCATGAAAGAAGGAATACATCCAGCATATCATCAGGCAACCGTAACCTGTAACTGCGGCAACACGTTTGTGACAGGTTCAACAAAAGAAGATATCCACGTTGAGATCTGTTCCAAATGCCATCCTTTCTACACAGGACAGCAGAAGGCAGCTCAGGCTCGCGGCCGTGTTGATAAGTTCAACAAGAAGTACGGAATGGGTAAATAAGAAAGCAGGTATCGGGTTGAGGTTGTATGATCTCAACCCTTTTCTATAAGGAGCAATTATGAAATCATCTAACATAGGCGGTCAGGCGGTACTCGAAGGGATCATGATGAAGCATAAGGACGATTATGCAGTCGCGGTACGCAAGCCTGACGGGGAGATCTTCGTGCAGAAGGAGACATATAAAAGTATCGTATACAGATGGAAGAAACTGACGGAGATCCCGTTTATCCGAGGAGTGTTTAATTTTATCGATTCTATGGTGCTGGGAATGAAGACTTTGACCTATTCCGCCAGTTTTTACGAAGAGGAGGAGGAGAAGTCAAAAGAACTGACGAAGGAGGAGGCCTCCAGGCAGGAGAAGAAGGAGAGCGTGCTGATGGGAGTGACGGTGGCATTTTCTCTGGTGGCGGCTGTTGCGATCTTTATGGTGCTTCCGTATTTTCTGTCTTCTCTGCTTAAGAGATATATTCCGTCTTACAGTGTGCGTACGGTGATCGAAGGATTTGTAAGGATCGGTATCTTCATATTATATGTGCTGTTGATCTCCAGGATGGAGGATATCCAGAGGACTTTCATGTATCATGGGGCGGAGCATAAGTGTATCAATTGTATTGAGCATGGGCTGCCGCTTACGGTAGAGAATGTAAGGATCAGCTCCAGACAGCACAAGAGATGCGGGACGAGCTTTTTGTTTCTGGTGCTTGCCATCAGTATTATTATGTTGCTTTTGGTACGGGCAGAGACGCCCCTTATGAGGATCGTGATACGGATCGTGCTGCTGCCGGTGATTGCAGGAGTATCGTATGAGTTTTTGAAGCTGGCAGGCCGCAGTGAGAATCCGGTAGTGAATCTGTTCAGCAAGCCGGGGCTTGCGATCCAGAAGCTGACCACCAAGGAGCCGGATGACGGCATGATTGAGGTGGCGATCCAGGCAGTAGAAGCGGTTTTTGATTGGAGAGCATATGAAGCAGAGAATTTTCACACTGCGGCAGATCATTGAGACGGGGACTGCAAGATTAAAGGAAGCAGGAATCGAGGAGGCAGCGCTGGATGCATGGTATCTTCTGGAATACTGCACCGGCATCAGCCGTGCGGCATATTACGGGGAACCAAACCGGGTGCTTGAGGAAGATTTGGCGAAACGGTATATAGAGTGTACTGAGAAGCGGGGAAGCAGGATTCCTCTGCAGCATATTACCGGAGAGCAGGAATTCATGGGCTATTCCTTCTATGTCAATGAGCATGTGCTGATCCCCCGCCAAGATACGGAGACGTTGGTGGAGGAGGCAGTAAAGCTTCTGCGTGCAATACGAGAGGCGGCAGAGGAAGAGGCCCATGAAGTATGCGGGGCGGCGGACGGACATCAGAAAGCTGTATGTGAAGAAGCGCCTGCAGTGAGGGTGCTGGACATGTGCACCGGGTCCGGCTGCATTCTGCTGAGCCTGATGAAGCTCTGTCCGGGGATAGAAGGAGTCGGCTGTGATATTTCCGGGGAAGCCCTTGAAGTTGCAGTGAGGAATGCTGCGCGTCTGGGTGTGTGTGCCGGCTGGGTACAGTCGGACTTGTTTGAAGGGGTGCCTTTTAAGCGGCGTCTCTGTGAATCGGAAGATTCGGCCAAAGGCCGGACGGGATATGATCTTATCGTCTCGAACCCGCCTTATATCCGTACGGCAGAGATTGAGACGCTTCAGGAAGAAGTGCGTCTTCATGACCCGCGGATTGCACTGGACGGAAGGGAAGACGGATTATATTTCTACAGAAGGATTATAGAAGACAGTGTTCTCTATATAAAGAATGGAGGGAATCTGTTGTTTGAGATCGGCTGTGATCAGGGAAAGGATGTGACAGAGCTTATGCAGGAGTGCGGATATGAGAATGTGACGATAAAAAAAGATCTGTCAGGTCTTGACCGTGTTGTTGCCGGTGTATACAATAGATAATAATAATTCAGGAGGAACGATGATGTTTGACAGATTAGAGGATCTGCTCATTCGTATGGAAGAGATATTGAGTGAGCTTCAGGAACCGGACGTGGCGAATGACCAGAAGAGATTCCGGAAACTTATGAAAGAACAGAATGACTTATCTCCGATCGTTGAAGCATATAAGGAATATAAGGCATGTAAGCAGACGGTGGAGGACAGCCTTCAGATGCTGGAGGAAGAGTCGGATGAAGAGATGCGTGAACTTGCGAAGGAAGAGCTGAATGATTCCAGGGCAAGGATTGAGGAGCTGGAGAGGGAGCTTAAGATATTACTGCTTCCTAAGGATCCCAACGACGATAAGAATGTTATCGTGGAGATCCGTGCAGGCGCCGGCGGAGATGAGGCGGCGTTATTTGCGGCGGAGATATACCGGATGTACCTGCATTATGCGGAGAGCAGACGGTGGAAGGTAGAGCTGGTAGAGTGCGAGGAGATCGGAATCGGCGGCATGAAGAATGTGACCTTCATGATCAACGGAAGCGGTGCATACTCGGTGATGAAATATGAATCAGGAGTACATCGTGTACAGCGTGTGCCCGAGACAGAGTCCGGCGGGCGTATCCATACATCTACCATCACAGTAGCCGTGATTCCTGAGGCAGAGGAAGTAGATGTCCAGATCGATGAGAAGGACATCAGGATCGATGTCATGAGGGCTTCAGGAAATGGAGGACAGTGTGTCAATACGACGGATTCGGCCGTCCGTCTGACACATTACCCAACGGGAATTGTGATTTACAGCCAGACGGAAAAGTCACAGCTGCAGAATAAGGATAAGGCATTTGCACTGCTGCGCGCGAAATTGTACGATATTGAGTGCCAGAAGCAGCACGATGCAGAAGCCGAGGCAAGGAAAAGCCAGATCGGAACGGGGGACCGTTCCGAGAAGATCCGTACCTATAACTTCCCGCAGGGGCGTGTGACGGATCACAGAATTGGTTTGACTCTGTATAAGCTGGATAAGATTATGAACGGGGATATCCAGGAGATTATTGATGCCTGCATCGCGGCAGACCAGAGTGCGAAGCTTGCCAATATGAATGAATGATGTAGGGAATGGATTTGAATGAGGGAGAAATTAAAAAAGTTATTTGCCTATTACGGCCCATATAAGAAGCTGTTTTACAGTGATATGTTTTTTGCAATTCTGGGGGCGGCGGTGACACTGATCATCCCCCTGGTGGTGAGATATATCACGAATGAGGTCGTGTATTTTGATGCGGCAGAGGCGGGAAAGTCGATCCTTATGCTCGGAGGAGCGATGGTTGCCCTTGTGCTGCTTGAGATTTTCTGTAATTTTTATATTGCCTACTTCGGGCATATTATGGGTGCGAAGATGGAAGCAGATATGCGAAGAGATATTTTCGGGCATTATCAGAAGCTGACCTTTGCGTTCTACGATAATCAGAAAGTGGGGCATCTCCTGTCCAGGATCACAAGCGATCTCTTTGATATCAGTGAATTGCTGCATCACGGGCCGGAAGATCTGGTCATATCAGTGATTAAGATCATCGGTTCGTTTACGATTCTGCTGATGGTTAATGTGAAGCTTGCATTGGTGGCGTTTGCTTTTATTCCGGTGATGGCGGTTTTTGCATTTTATTTTAACGGTAAGATGGGCAAGGCATTCCAGAGGAACCGTGAGAAGATCGCGGAGATCAACAGCCAGATCGAGGACAGTCTGTCCGGGATCCGCGTGGTGAAATCGTTCGCCAACGAAAAAGAAGAGATGAAGAAGTTCAAAAGAGGGAATGATAACTTCGTGGCGGCGAAAAAGGTCAGCTATAAGTACATGGGTATCTATAATTCCGGACTTGGAGCCATGAGTACGCTGATTACGGTGGTGGTCCTGGTCGTGGGTGTCAGGATGATGCTTAAGGGAGCAGTGGCGCTTACGGACCTGATCACTTTTCTTCTGTATATTAATAATTTTACAGATCCGGTCAAGAAGCTGGTCACATTCACAGAGCAGTTCCAGAACGGATATTCCGGATTCGAGCGGTTTCTGGAGATTCTTGCTATCGCACCGGATATCAAGGATAGACCGAATGCGGTGCCGGTGGGCCAGATGAAGGGGGAGATCGAGTTCAGGGATGTATCCTTCCGGTATGAGGAGCAGAATGAGAAGGTGTTGAACCACATCAACCTTAAGGTGAAAGCAGGAGACTACATGGCTCTGGTAGGGCCGTCCGGTGTCGGGAAAACGACGCTTTGCAGCCTGATTCCCAGATTCTATGAGGTGTCTTCGGGAGCCATCATGATCGACGGGATGGATATCCGGGATATAAAGCTTGATGACCTGCGGAACAATGTCGGGATCGTCCAACAGGATGTCTATCTGTTTGCAGGGACGGTGCTTGACAATATTCGTTACGGCAGGATGGATGCGACGGATGAGGATGTGGTAAGAGCGGCGAAGAATGCCAATGCCCATGAATTTATCATGGGATTGCCCCAGGGGTATCACACAGATATCGGACAGAGAGGGGTGAAGCTCTCGGGAGGCCAGAAACAGAGATTGTCGATCGCGAGAGTATTTTTGAAAAATCCGCCCATACTAATCTTTGATGAAGCGACCTCGGCGCTGGATAACGAGAGTGAACAGGTGGTGCAGAAGTCACTGGAGGGTCTGGCAAGACAGAGGACGACATTCGTGATTGCGCACAGGCTAACGACGATCCAGAATGCACAGAGGATCCTGGTATTGACAGAAGACGGGATCGCGGAAGAGGGTACACATGAAGAGCTGCTTCAGAAGAAAGGAATCTATGAAGCACTGTACCATCGTAATTTTGGCGGCGGTATCTGAAGGAGAGAAGAATATGGATTTTCATAAAAGAATGCAGGCGGCTATGCTTATTGTCATTATCGTCTGCATGATGAGTGTATCTACAGTGCTTGCCAGGGAAGAGAAGCTTGCCCGCGCAGGAGAAGAGCAGAAGAGTACAGATGTTTTTATTACCTGTGAGATGTTATAATTGTAACGAATTTAGGAGATAAGAGAAGGTCAGGTATGGAAGAGATACAGTTTAAAAGAGCAGAATTAGAGGATAAGGAGATAATCAGCCGTTATTTTGCCCATCACACCAGCCGAAGCTGTGAGAGGACATTCGCCAACGTATATCTGTGGTCCAGGCAGTATCCGGTCAAATGGGCGATCGTGGAAAATGCGCTGGTTTTTAAGAGTGAAGACGATGAGCATCTGGCGTTTGCATATCCGGCAGGAGAGCCTGTGGATGTAAAGAATGCACTTGAGGTTCTGATGAAATACAGCAAAGAGCACGGCGTTCCGTTTCAGATGTATAATCTGACCCCGGATAATTTCACGCAGCTTGACGAGTGGTATCCCGAAAGGTTCCGGATCGAATACGACAGGGACAGTGCGGATTATGTCTATGAGTCTGAGAAGCTTGCGACACTGTCAGGAAAGAAGCTGCATGGGAAACGGAATCATATCAATAAATTTAAGGCATTGTATGAAGACAGATGGTCCTATGAGGCGATCACGAAGGATAATGTAGAGGAATGCTTCCAGATGGCACTTAAGTGGCGGGACCAGAATGGATGCGAAGATGACCCCGAGAAACGGGGGGAGATCTGTGTGACGATGAATGCACTGCGTTTGTTTGAGGAATTAGAGCTTAAGGGAGGGGTTCTCAAGATCGACGGAGAGGTGGTGGCATTCACCATCGGAGAGCCGGTCTGTTCGGATACTTTTGTGGTTCATATCGAGAAAGCATTCGCGGATGTAGAAGGTGCATATACGATGATCAACCAGCAGTTTGTAGAGCATGAGTGTATGGATTATCTATATGTGAACCGGGAGGAGGATACGGGGGCAGAGGGCTTAAGGAAGGCCAAGCTGTCGTACCGTCCGGTTTTTATGGTGGAAAAGGGAAATGTGACTGAGGCGGTCTGTGTCCGGGAATAAAGGAGAGAAGATAATGATAGCAGAGAAGATGAAAAATATGGTGGCAAATAGTTCCGCCATCCGTGCAATGTTTGAGGAGGGGAACCGGCTTGCGCAGCTCTACGGGGCGGAAAATGTCTTTGATTTCAGTCTGGGGAACCCCAATGTGGCGGCGCCGGAGGCGGTTAAGAAGGCAATCATAGAATTATTGGATGAGAACGACCCGGTAGTCCTTCATGGGTATACTAACAGTAATTCCGGTTATGCGGACGTGCGCGAGACGGTGGCCGGATCTCTGAATGAACGGTTTGGAACGAATTTTGAAGGGAAGAACATTGTGATGTCCGTGGGTGCTGCGGGAGGGCTGAACGTGATCTTGAAAACTCTGATCAATCCGGGCGATGAGGTGATTGCGTTTGCGCCTTATTTCGGAGAGTACCGTTCTTATACGAATAATTATGACGGCGTGCTGGTAGAGATCTCACCCAATACGGTGGATTTTCAGCCGAAGCTTGATGAATTCGAGCAGAAGATCACACCAAGGACGAAAGCGGTAATTGTCAATACGCCCAATAATCCGACAGGAGTGGTTTATTCTGAGGAGACAATTAAAAAGCTTGCTGCAATCATGGAAGCCAAGCAGAAGGAGTATGGCACAGACATCTATCTGATCTCTGATGAGCCGTACCGTGAGCTGGTCTACGATGGGGTTGAAGTTCCGTATCTTACCAGATACTATGATAACACGATCGTAGGGTACTCTTACAGTAAGTCATTGTCTCTTCCGGGAGAGCGTATCGGGTATCTGGTGATTCCGGATGAGGTGAAGGACAGTGAGGATGTCCTGGCAGCAGCCAATGTAGCAACGCGTATTCTGGGTTTTGTCAATGCGCCGACTCTGCAGCAGAAAGTGGTTGCCAGGTGTATCGGTGAAAAGACGGATATCTCTTACTATGACAGGAACAGGGAGACTTTGTATAACGGCCTCAGGGAGTGCGGATTCGAGTGTATCAAGCCGCAGGGAGCGTTCTACCTCTTTGTGAAGTCTCCGGTTGCGGATGAGAAGGAATTCTGTGCGGCGGCGAAGAAGTATAATCTTCTTCTGGTGCCGGGAAGCTCCTTTGCGTGTTCGGGTTATGTAAGGCTTGCTTACTGTGTGGCTTACGAGACGATCGTGAATTCGCTGCCCAGATTCAAGGAACTGGCGAAGGAATATTTCTAAATATATTTTCATGAAGGGTGAATTCAGATCTGCTGCGGCAGATACAGGAAGATAAAGGGACAAGTTTATGAAAGCATTCGAGAAAAATATCCGTAAGGTGGAGCCTTACGTGCCGGGGGAACAGCCCCAGAATAAAGTGATCAAGCTGAATACCAATGAGAATCCTTATCCGCCGTCGCCGAAGGTGACAGAGGCGCTTAAGAAGATGGATACGGATCGTTTAAGACTTTATCCGGATCCGACTTGCGGACCGTTAGTAGAAGCATTGGCAGACTTCTATCATGTGAATCCGGATCAGGTGTTTGTAGGGGTTGGGTCGGATGATGTGTTGTCTATGTGTTTTTTAACATTCTTTCATTCAAAGAAGCCGGTTTTATTCCCTGATATTACATATTCCTTTTACAAGGTCTGGGCAGAGCTGTACAGGATCCCCTATGAATGCCAGAAGCTTGACGAGAATTTCCGGATCGTGAAGGAAGATTATTATAAGGAGAACGGCGGAGTTATTTTCCCCAATCCCAATGCACCGACGGCGATCTATGAGAATCTGGATTTTGTGGAAGACATTATCCGGGCAAATCAGGATGTGATTGTGATCGTTGACGAGGCGTATATTGATTTCGCAGGCCGCTCTGCGTTAGAGCTGATCGATCGATATGAGAATCTGATCGTGGTGCAGACCTTTTCCAAGGCGAGATCCATGGCAGGGATGAGGATTGGATATGCCATCAGTAATCCGTTATTGATCAAATACTTGAATGACGCGAAATATTCCTTCAATTCCTATACCATGAATCAGGCTGCGCTTGTGTGCGGCGTAGAGGCGGTGAAGGATCAGGCATATTTTGAGGATGGGATCCGTAAGATTATAAAGACAAGAGAATGGGCGAAGAAGAAATTTGCAGGGCTTGGCTTCAGCTGTCTTGAGTCCAGTGCTAATTTTATCTTCGCCAGGCATCCGGAATTTGACGCGAAGAAGATGTTTGAAGCGCTTAAGTCGAATGGGATCTATGTCCGGTACTGGGGCAGTGAGAGAATCGAGCAGTATATGAGGATTACTATCGGGACCAGGGAAGAGATGGAAGCGTTATTTGTATTTCTTGAAAAATACATACATTCTTTATGAGTATGAAAAAGGAGAATATCTATGACAGAAACATTAGTACAGAGCATTATCGACCTCCTGGGCGGGAGCGTAGGAAAGGAAGCAATTGTATTCATCATATCGATGATTCCGATTCTGGAGCTTAGAGGCGCTCTTTTGGTTGCGGGGCCATTACTTGGTGTACCTGTCGCAAAAGCGATACCGCTCTGTATCATAGGAAATATTATTCCGGTACCGTTTATTCTGCTTTTGATTACCCCTGTTTTCAACTGGATGAAGGGAACGAAGCTCTTCAAGCCTATGGTGGATAAGTTGGAATCGAAAGCCATGAGCAAGAGTGACAAGATCGAGAAATATGAGTTCTGGGGACTGGTGCTGTTTGTTGGAATTCCGCTTCCGGGAACCGGAGCGTGGACGGGTTCTTTGATTGCGGCGCTGCTTGGCGTAAAGTTTAAGAAAGCATTTCCGGCGGTGATTCTCGGGATCTGTATGGCGACGGTGATTATGTGGTTTATCTCCTATGTACTCCTTGGCGGAGTGCATGTGCTGGGATAACTCACGGAAAGAAGAAATCCATATCTGGATACAGTCAGTAAAAATGCAAAGCTTACGGTTATTCGGCCGGGCTTTGCATTTTTGATGTTAAGCGCTGTATTTTTCTGCCAAGGTATGTTAGAATAATTACAAACATTGATAGAGAGAAGGAGATTTTGACATGGACAAATTATATGACGTAACCGCACTGGGTGAGATGTTGATCGATTTTACGATGAATGGACAGAGCGATCAGGGGAATAATCTGTTTGAGGCATGTCCGGGGGGCGCTCCATGTAATGTACTTGCGATGCTGAACAAGCTTGGAAGGAAGACGGCTTTTATCGGCAAAGTGGGAGAGGATCAGTTTGGTCGGCTGCTTAAGGGTACGATTGATGAACTGGGAATCGAGACGAGGGGCCTGGTTTTAGATAAGGAGATCCATACGACTCTGGCGTTCGTACATACATTTCCGGACGGCGACAGGGAATTTTCCTTCTATCGCAAACCGGGTGCGGATATGATGCTGTCGGAAGAAGAGGTGGATTATGATCTGATCCGTCAGTCGAAGGTGTTTCACTTTGGTACGTTGTCTATGACGGACGAGCCTGTGAAGACAGCAACAAAGAAGGCATTAAAGGTTGCGAAGGAAGCAGGCTGTCTGATCACCTTTGACCCGAATCTGCGGCCGCCGCTCTGGGGTTCTTTGGAGGATGCAAAGGAGCAGATGGAGTATGGATTTGGGTATTGCGATGTCCTGAAGATCTCCGACAATGAGATTCAGTTTATATCTGGTAAGGAAGACTATGACGAGGGAATTCGTTATCTGCAGGAGAAGTACCAGATCCCGCTAATCTTCCTGACAATGGGGAAGGAAGGAAGCCGTGCATATTATAAAGATCTTCGCGTAGAGCGTAAGGGATTCTCCGTGAAGGCGATTGAGACGACAGGTGCAGGAGATACATTTTGCGGCTGTGCGGTCAATGGAGTGCTGACGTATGGAATTGACGGCCTGAATGAAGAGAGATTAGGGGATATCCTTACCTATGCCAACGGGGGAGCCGCTCTGATTACTATGAAAAAGGGCGCAATCCGTTCCATGCCGGATCCTGAAGATATCAAACACTTATTACTTCAAGATTAATGCAATGATGTTCCGGGAATAATAATGATGAACAAAAGGAATAATTAAAATATGAGATTACGCAGAATGCTGGCCGTCTGGGCAGCGAAAATTACGGAAAAAGCTAGTGTTCATATCTTTCACCGTCAGGGTGTGACATGGGCGGGGAAGATTGCCCTTAAGATCTGTCCGTCCGTCCTTAAGGAACTTTCGGGGCAGGTAAAGAAGGACATCTTCATTGTCTGCGGTACGAACGGCAAGACGACGACGAACAATATGCTCTGTGCGGCGATCGAGGCGGAGGGGTATCGGGTTGTCTGTAATCATACCGGTTCTAACATGCTGAACGGAGTGGCGGCGGCATTTGCCTTAAGTGCAGGGATTGGCGGCAATCTCAGGGCGGACTATGCCTGTATTGAGATCGATGAGGCATCTACAAGGAGAGTATTTCCACATTTTAAGCCGGATTATATGGTTCTTACGAATCTGTTCCGGGATCAGCTGGACCGGTACGGCGAGATCGATATCACTATGAAGATTTTAAAAGAAGTGATGCAGGCTGCACCCGGGATGAAGGTGATTGTCAATGGTGACGATGCGCTGTCTGCGTTCCTTGCGATGGACAGCGGTAATGAGTATATTACTTACGGCATCAGCGAACAGGTCACGGACGACCGGGATTCCCATGAGATCCGGGAGGGCCGGTTCTGTAAGCGCTGCGGGGCGCCTCTTAAGTACCGGTTTTACCATTACAGCCAACTGGGAGATTATGCATGCTCGGGGTGTGAGTTCCAAAGGCCTGCTCCTGATTATGACGCTGCCGATGTCGAGATAGGCGACGGTCTTGCATTTACTGTTGAGGGCAGAAGGCTTCGGGCAGATTACAGGGGATTCTATAATATTTACAATATACTTGCAGCTTATGCGGCGGTCCGTACGGGCGGTATCGATGCGGAGCATTTTAATGATATGCTTGCGGGTTTCAATCCGGAAAACGGCCGTATGGAGGAATTCAGGATTCAGAGTACGAAGGCAATATTGAATCTTGCCAAGAATCCTGCCGGGTTTAATCAGAATATCTCAGCGGTGATGCAGGATCAGACGCCGAAGGATGTGATCATCGTCATCAACGACAATGCACAGGACGGCACGGACATTTCCTGGCTGTGGGATGTGGATTTTGATCGGTTCAGGGAAGCGAATACGCAGGCTATCACCGTCAGTGGAATTCGCTGTTATGATATGGGACTTCGATTGAAATATGTGGATATCCCTGCGATGATGGAGCCGGATGTGGAGAAAGCGCTCAGAGAGCGGATTGCCAATGGATGCGGCAATCTATATGTGCTGGTGAATTATACGGCCCTGTTTAGTACCAGGAATGTGCTTAAGAGATTGGAGGGAGAGAGATGACGGAGATGACAGGGAAGAAGATCACGATCGGCCATCTCTACCCGGATCTTCTGAATCTGTATGGGGACAGAGGGAATATTGCGTGTATGATGCAGAGATGTCTCTGGCGTGGGATTGAAGCTGAGACCATAGAGTTTAATACAGGGGATACGATTGATTTCTCGAAGCTGGATATCGTGCTTCTGGGCGGCGGTTCCGACCGCGAACAGGCGATCGTGTGCAGGAATCTCTTAGAGATCCAGAAGCAGTTCAAGGACTATGTAGAAGATAACGGGGTTGTAATCGCGGTCTGCGGCGGGTATCAGCTTCTGGGGAAATATTATAAGACAGATGCAGGGATGATCGAGGGCCTTGATTTGGTAGATATCTATACGGAACAGGAAGAAGGGCGTCTGATTGACAATATTGTCCTTCAGAGCGATCTGACAGATATGCCGGTGGTCGGATTCGAGAATCACGGTGGACGGACTTATATTAATGACAACCAGCCCTTTGGGAGGGTGCTTTATGGCTCCGGCAATGACGGCAGAAGCGGTTACGAGGGAGTTGTCTATAAGAATGTGATAGGCACTTATCTGCATGGTCCGCTGCTTCCAAAGAATCCGGAGATCTGTGATTATCTCATCCGGAAGGCCCTGGAGCGCAAATTCGGCGAAGCCAGGCTGGAACCGTTGGATGATCATCTGGAAAAAGAAGCGAATGCGTATATTTATCATAGATTTGTAAAAGGATAGTTTGTAGTACTATATGATGCAGATATAGTCAGGTTTGGACAAGATCAGATTGGGAAAGGCGGAGAGAGTCGGCATGAGGCTGGACAGATTCAAGATGGAGCGGGAAGGACTGGTGGAAGAGGGCCAGGAGGTTGAGATCAGCGAGAGGAGTGCTGTGACAGGACAGTATACATACCTGGTGGAGCCGTCTATTGCCATGTCCGGAATCTATCGGACCAGTGAGAGGATCCTTGCAAAAAAAGGCGTCATAAAGAAGATCGAGAAGACGGATAAGGGCTTCTACCTTCTGGTGGAGACGGAGGGGTAGACGGTACGATTAACCCCGTTGAGACGTGAACTTGACCGGATAGACGTTGACACTTAGTAAAAAAGCACATATAATAAATGAAAGAAGAAAGAAGGGAAACGGACAGATGATAGCGAAGAATGACGAGGAGAAGAGAAGTCGGATATGGAGAATTGTTACTGCGGTCTCATCTGTCTTGATCATAGTAGGAGCGGCATTACTTTTAGCAAAGCTGTTTATGACGAACCCGTTGGAGGGCAGATGGGCGGATGAGGACGGAAGTTTTGATATGTCTATCTTAAAGGACGGAAGTGTAGTATTCACGATTTTGGAGGCAGAAGAGGATGCCAGTATGGATATTACCATGAGATATACGATGGATAAAGAAGCAAAGACGATCACGATTACGGCAGATGAGGCAGGATTTCGGGAACTGGCGGATGAATCGAGCGGTCAGTATACAGAGGAGGAGATTAAGAATGCCGTGAAGTCGGTGATTACGACCTTTGATTACAGTGTAGATCAAGAGCGGCTGACATTGACGGAGAGAGAGTATGGCGAGCAGCTTGTATTGGTAAAGGAATGATGATGCAATTCTGGACTGGACGGATGGTTTCCGGCAGTCCTTTTGTTTGCCGGATGAAAGGAGAGGCAGATACTTATGTTAAGAGAGAATACTAAGAAGGTGCGGATTGGAGATGTAGAGATCGGCGGGGGAAACCCTGTTGCGATCCAGTCCATGACGAATACGAAGACAGAGGATGTGGATACGACTGTAGCGCAGATATTAGCGCTTGAGAAGGCCGGATGCGAGATTATCCGCTGTGCGGTGCCGACCATGGAGGCGGCGGAGGCGCTCTCGAAGATCAAGGAGAAGATTCATATTCCGCTGGTTGCAGATATTCATTTTGATTACCGGCTTGCAATAGCTGCGATCGAGCATGGGGCGGACAAGATTCGGATCAACCCGGGAAATATTGGCTCTGCAGACAGGGTTCGTGCCGTGGTGGACAAGGCCAAAGAGAGGCAGATCCCGATACGGGTGGGAGTGAACAGCGGCTCTCTTGAGAAGCACCTGATCGAGCGTTACGGAGGGGTTACGGCAGAAGGCCTGGCAGAGAGCGCTATGGACAAGGTACATATGATCGAGCAGATGGGTTATGACAATCTGGTCGTAAGCATTAAGTCTTCGGATGTCATGATGTGTGTTCGAGCGCATGAATTGATCGCCAGGGAATGTATCTATCCGCTGCATGCGGGCATCACAGAAGCGGGGACGCTTCTGGCGGGGAATATTAAGTCTTCTATAGGATTGGGCCTGATCTTAAGCCAGGGAATCGGCGATACGATCCGGGTATCCCTGACCGGTGATCCGGTAGAAGAGATTCGTTCCGCCAGGCTGATTCTTAAGACACTGGGATTAAGAAAAGGCGGTATCGAGGTGGTTTCCTGCCCCACCTGCGGGAGAACCAAGATCGATCTGATCTCCCTTGCCAATCAGGTGGAGAAGATGGTGGAGGATATTCCGCTTGATATCAAGGTGGCGGTTATGGGATGTGTGGTCAACGGACCGGGTGAGGCCAGGGAGGCAGATATCGGTATTGCAGGCGGTATCGGCGAGGGTCTTTTGATCAGGAAAGGTGAAGTGATCAGGAAAGTAAAAGAAGATCAGTTATTGGAGGCATTGAGACAGGAGTTGTTACACTTTGATGAGTAAACCGTTCTTTGAAGTATTTCCGACTTTAAAAATCGATAAAGAGCTTGGCAGGATGTTCGAGGAGGTAGAAGTCAGTAAGGTGACGACCAACTCGGACCGTGACTTTATCAAGGTTCATCTGCTAAGCCGGCATCTGATTCCGAAGAAATGCGTATATGAGGTGGAGAGAAAGCTAAAGGAGCAGCTGTTTGGACGCAGTTATATCCAGATCGAAGTGAGGGAGCAGTATGAGCTGTCGAAACAGTATACGCCGGAGAATCTGATGAATGAGTATTTTGACAGCTTTCTTCTGGAGCTTGACCAAAGGAGCGTGGTAGAGCGCAGCATGCTTCAGAATTCTAAGTATGAGTTTAAAGACGAGAATATTCTGTGCCTTACTCTCAAGGATTCTATTGTGGCGCAGGGAAAGAAAGAATCCATCACCGCATATCTTGCGGATGTGTTCCGGCATAGATTCGGAAGCCCCATAGAGATTCGGGTGCTCTATGAGAAGCCGAAGGAGAGCAGGCTTAAGTATAATGAAGTCAGGCTTAAGCAGGAAGTTGACGCGATTCTTGAGCAGAACGCAGCCGTCCGGGAGGAAAGAGAGCTTAGGAAGGCGCAGGAGACGGACAAGCCAGGAGTGAAAGATGCAGATGCAAAAAAGGGCCAGGTCCAGGTAACCAAAAAAGTAGCGGCGCAGTCAGCAGATACATCCGGCGGTGCAAAGGCGCCGTCCTATCAAAAGGCGGGGGGTGGAAAGGGCGCGAAAGGAAGCGCTTCCCGGGGAAGTTTTTCTTATTCCAGACGTTCGAATGATCCGAATATGATCTATGGACGGGATTTTGATGATGAACCAATTGAGCTTCGGCAGGTAGTCGGTGAGATGGGAGAGATCACCTTTCGGGGAAAGGTGATTCATTTTGATACCCGTGAGATTCGCAATGAGAAGACGATCGTGATGTTTGCCGTGACAGATTTTACGGATACGATCGGGGTTAAGATGTTTATCAGTAATGACCAGCTCCCGGATCTTCTGGCCGAGGTGAAGATGGGGGCGTTTTTGAAGATCAAGGGTGTGACGAACATTGACAAATTCGACGGGGAGCTTACTGTCTCTTCGGTTGCAGGTATCAAGAAGATATCTGATTTTACAGAGTCGAGGAAGGATACGGCGCCCAGGAAGCGTGTGGAGCTGCACTGCCATACGAAGATGAGCGATATGGACGGAGTGACAGAGGTGCAGGATCTGCTGAAGCGCGCCCACGACTGGGGCCATAAAGCACTTGCGATTACAGACCATGGAGTGGTGCAGGCATTTACGGATGCGAATCATTTTGTCGAGAGGCTTGAGAAGGACGACCCCTTTAAAGTGATCTATGGGGTGGAAGGGTATCTGGTGGATGACCTGACAGATGTGGCCGTCAATGAGAAGGGGCAGTCCTTAAACGGTACCTATGTGGTATTCGACCTGGAGACGACGGGATTCAGCCCTATCAAGGATAAGATTATTGAGATTGGCGCGGTGAAGGTGGAACAGGGGAAGATTACGGACAGATTCAGCACATTTGTGAATCCCAGGGTCCCGATTCCGTTTCAGATTACTCAGCTGACCAGTATCACGGATCAGATGGTGATGGATGCTCCGGACATCGAAACGGTTCTGCCCGAATTCCTGGAATTCGTAGGCGGTGCGGTACTTGTGGCGCATAATGCATCCTTTGACGTGGGATTTATCGAGCAGAACTGCAGGTATCAGGATATAATACCGGACTTTACTTCGGTAGATACGGTCGCCATGGCCAGAATCCTTCTTCCGACACTGTCGAAGTTCAAATTGAATGTGGTTGCGAATGCGCTCCACATTTCCCTGGAAAATCATCACCGGGCGGTGGATGATGCCGGGGCTACGGCGGAGATCTTCGTCAGGTTCGTGGAGATGCTGCGGGACCGGAACGTGACAGACCTTACGAAGCTGAATCAATTCGGGGCAAATAATGCAGATGCGGTCAAAAAGCTTCCGACTTACCATGTGATCATTCTGGCAAAAAATGAAGTGGGGAGAGTGAATCTCTACACTCTGATATCGAAGTCTCATCTGGAATACTATGCGCGCCGTCCAAGGATTCCAAAGAGTGAGCTGTCGAAATACCGGGAGGGACTGATCGTCGGAAGCGCCTGCGAGGCGGGGGAGCTGTATCAGGCGGTCCTGAACGAGAAATCAGAGCAGCGGATCGCGAAGATCGTGAATTTCTATGATTATCTGGAGATTCAGCCCATTGGGAACAACAGATTTATGATTGCAAGCGATAAGATCACGAGAGTTCAGAACGAAGATGACCTAAAGGATCTGAACCGCCAGATTGTGAAGTTGGGAGAGCGGTTCAACAAGCCGGTAGTGGCAACATGTGATGTACATTTTATGGATCCGGACGATGAGGTATATCGCCGGATCATCATGGCGGGAAAGGGATTTACGGATGCGGATAACCAGTCACCGCTTTTCCTTCGCACTACCGAGGAGATGTTAGAGGAGTTCGAATATCTCGGATCTGCCAAGGCGAAGGAGATCGTGATTGATAATCCCAATCGGATTGCTGATATGGTGGAGAAGATCACGCCGGTACGGCCGGATAAATGTCCTCCGGTGATCCCGGATTCGGACAAGACGCTTAGGGAGATCTGTTACCAGAAGGCCCATTCTATGTACGGGGAAGAGCTGCCGCCCGTGGTTACGGAGCGGTTGGAGAGAGAGTTGAATTCTATTATCTCCAATGGGTTTGCCGTGATGTATATTATCGCGCAGAAACTGGTGTGGAAATCTAACGAGGACGGTTATCTGGTTGGTTCCAGAGGTTCGGTCGGTTCCTCCTTTGTTGCCACCATGGCAGGTATTACGGAGGTCAACCCGTTAAGTCCGCATTATTATTGTGAGCATTGTCATTACAGTGATTTTGATTCTGAAGAGGTGCGGGCATATGCCGGAGGCTGCGGATGGGATATGCCGGATAAGGTATGCCCGGTCTGCGGCAAGCCGCTTAAGAAGGACGGATTTGACATTCCCTTTGAGACGTTCCTGGGATTTAAGGGAAATAAGGAGCCGGATATCGATCTGAATTTCTCCGGTGATTATCAGAGTAACGCCCACAAATACACGGAAGTCATCTTTGGAGCCGGGCAGACCTATCGGGCGGGAACCATCGGAACCCTGGCGGATAAGACGGCTTTTGGATATGTGAAGAATTATTTTACCGAGCGGGGACAGGGCAAGCGCAAGTGTGAGATCGACCGGATCGTGCTTGGATGTACAGGTATCCGAAGGAGTACCGGACAGCATCCGGGCGGTATCATCGTGCTTCCTCTTGGAGAGGAGATCAACACATTTACGCCGGTGCAGCATCCGGCCAATGATATGACGACGGATATCGTGACGACGCACTTTGACTATCATTCCATTGACCATAACCTGCTGAAGCTGGATATCCTGGGGCATGATGATCCGACCATGATCAAGACTCTGGAAGAATACATCAATTCTCCGGCGATGGACAATGAGTATAACGAGACGGACAACCGGTTCGTTGCGACGGATATTCCGCTGGATGACAAAGGGGTGATCTCCCTGTTCCATGACACGTCGGCTCTTGGGATTACTCCGGATGATATCGGAGGCTGTCCGGTAGGGTGTCTTGGAATCCCGGAATTTGGGACGGACTTTGTTATCCAGATGGTGGTAGACACCAAGCCGCAGACCTTATCAGATCTGATCCGCATCTCCGGATTGTCACATGGTACGGATGTGTGGCTTAATAATGCCCAGGAGCTGATTAAGAGCGGGAAGGCGACGATTTCCACGGCGATCTGTACCCGTGACGATATCATGACTTATCTGATCAATAAGGGAATGGACAGTGAAGAATCCTTCACGATCATGGAGAGGGTCAGGAAGGGAACCGTAGCAAAGGGCAAATGCAAGGAATGGCCCCAGTTTAAGGAGGATATGAAGGCGAACGGGATACCGGACTGGTATATCTGGTCCTGTGAGAAGATCAAGTATATGTTCCCCAAAGCCCATGCGGCTGCCTATGTCATGATGGCATACCGGATTGCGTATTGTAAGATTCATTATCCTCTGGCCTATTATGGGGCGTATTTTGGAATCCGTGCAGATGCATTTTCCTATGAGCTGATGTGCCAGGGTAAGGAGAAGCTTAAGTACCATATTGATGAATATAACAGGCGGTCGGCGTCCTTAAGCAAGAAGGAACAGGATACGATGAAGGATATGAGGATTGTGCAGGAGATGTATGCACGTGGATATGATTTTACGCCGATGGATATCTACCGGGCAAAGGCTTCAAAATTCCTGATCGTGGACGGAAAGCTGATGCCGCCGCTGATCAGTATCGAGGGTCTTGGAGAGAAGGCGGCGGAGGCGGTGGAAGAGGCATCGAAGGACGGACCGTATCTGTCTCTGGATGATTTCCGGCAGCGGACAAAGGCAAGTAAGACGGTGATTGACTATATGGTGAAGCTCGGGATTCTTGAAGGATTGCCGGAGTCGAACCAGTTGTCACTGTTTGATTTATAGAAAATATATCTGGTTATCATATTATGATTTCTTTGTAAACTATTAAATTGCTTAAGAAATGGATATATTGGATACTAATTAGAAGTTTTAAGTGCAGACCAGGGAGGAAGAAAGAGCGTTGAGACCGTCACAGATTACGGACTGGTGCCATGAGATCATCAGGTCTCAGGCACCAAAGGGAGGCTTCTATATTGATGCAACGATGGGAAAAGGGAATGATACGCTGATGCTCTGCCGCCTTGCGGGAGATGCGGGCCAAGTGTTGGCATTCGACATTCAGGAAGTAGCGCTTCAGATTACGGAAGCAAGACTTAAGGAGCAGGGAGTAAGTCATCTCGCAGAATTGATTCTGGATGGGCATGAGCATGTGGACAGATATGCCGGGGCAGAATCAGCAGATGTGATCTGCTTTAATTTCGGTTATCTTCCGGGAGGGGATCATGAGATTGCAACGGTTGCCGCGACCAGCGTAGAAGCAATCGGGAAAGGGCTTAAGATCTTAAAATCCGGCGGGATGATGAGTCTGTGTATCTACAGCGGCAAAGATACGGGATTTGAGGAGAAGGAGAAGATTCTGGAATCCCTCAGAAAGCTTCCGGCATGGGAGTATACGGTGATCGTAAATGAATATTACAACAGAGAGAACTGCCCTCCCATGCCGGTGTTTGTATTCAAGCGGTAAAAAAACCGTTTTGTTTGCAGGAATAATTTTCAATATCCGCACGGATGACCGCAACGGCCTTTTCCAGTTTGGGATTAGTCTCGAATTCCGGGAAGTCTCTTCCGGTCTGATGCTTCATAATGACTGCCAGCGCCTTTAACTTGTCTTCCGGTTCCGTGACGATTTCTGCCGTTCCGGTTCCGATGATACTGGCATAATGATAACTGTATTGGCATGCCAGCTTCCCTTCTGCAAGTTCATGACCGCAGTCCAGCTCGATACCGACCACAGGGTTTGCCTGAATCAGATCAAGCTTTCTCCCTTCTCTGGCTCCATGGAAATAAAGGATAAGCCGGTTATCTTCGATGCGGTATCCATAGTTCATCGGCACGATATAGACCTGTCCGTTCTCATCTGTCATCCCAAGCCTGCACACCTTGCAGGCTGCAAGAATCTCCTGGATTCTGGCCATGTCCTTAACTTCTCTGTCTTCTCTTCGCATCGTAATTCCTCTCCTTCAAAACAAATTCCTGATATTTTTCTGATATCATTATAGAGTAAATCATTTGTCGTATCAACATTTTTCCAGAATATAAAATTGAAAAAGAGGATCATTTACCGTAAAGGTGTTAGTCAATAAATGTGTTGGTCTCGCTTCATTACAATATCACTAACCGACAGTTGCATATATCATGGACACTA
>ERZ808044.380-NODE-380-length-50787-cov-13.383100_pt1 | contig 50787 bp, 44 predicted proteins | sample MGYA00380195_ERZ808044 | MGnify/ENA primary metagenome ERZ808044 (study PRJEB31490, sample SAMN06133423) | mouse gut metagenome | isolation source: Z7_2 | host: mice | place: China: Chengdu | collected 2015-05 ...
ATACGAACCACGATGCAGTGTTTCAGGAAGCTTTCTCTGACCAGGACATCGCTCTCTCCGGTGCAAAATCCAAAGAGTCGCTTTCCGAAGATTTGACCGACCGGAAGCCAGGTCTGATGTCCTCCGCAAAATCCGACCAGACCTCTGCTATCTCCCGACATGACAAGACCGTCCTGTCCCAGGCTCTCCCGGAATTTTCCCTCGCGGTGTTAGAAGCAAACCTCCCGCCTATGAACCAGCTCTTCAATACCTCCCCTACCGCTTCCCTAAACAACACTTTCGAAAACAGCATTTCCCGTGAAACCGTCAATGTAGATTTAGGCGGCATTACCATGTACGGCGTAAACGACCCCGAAGCCTTCGGCAAACAGCTTCGGGAAGAAATCTGCAAAAACGGCAGGACAACAAAATGTCTCACCGAAGCTGTCGCTTCCCAAATAACCAATCGCGGTATCGGCACCGCAAATTTATACCGCTAACCATCTACCCTTCCTTCCGTTTTCCCCGGTAAACCAGCAATATCACCCTAACCAAGACAGAGCCATGGCACTTTCACCATGGCTCTGTCTTTTTCCCATAACATCGTTTCATCTATCTCACAGCAAACCTTTTTCCCGCAGCATCGTCTCCACCAATTCCACACACTCAAACACCATATCATCACAATGAGGTTTCTTCTCCCGCCCCAGTTCCTTATTGATGCGGAGCAAATCCGCACAGTCCAAATGCCCCTCATGTCTTTCCCTTAGACGTCTGTGATACTCATTCACTGCTGCGGGGTCATCTAACCCAAACAGGCCCAACGCCATCAGACCTCCGGTAATGGCACCGCAAACAGCCGCCCGCCGCATTCCCGCGCCAAAATTCGAAGACACCCGCATTGCCATCTCCTCACTAAGTCCTGCATCCGACGCAAAGGGCAGCACCACCGCCTGGGCGCAATTATAGTGAAGCACCGTATCCGCCCTGAGCTGTTTTGCCTTATCTACATATTTACTCATACTTTTATTCTCCTTTTTTCTATTCCTGCCTAATATCTACACAAAAAACTACATATCACTTTATGCAGCATTACCGTGACAAAATCAAAAATTCTTTCCTGCTGCAACAAAAAAGCAGCCAATCAAACGGCTGCTTTTTTAGGAGAAGGTATTTTTACTATGGGGTATAGCAAAAATTTTATATAATGTATTGGGGGTTTTTACAGTTATTATAATAGCACGACTCCCCGCAGAAGTGTTCATAAAATCAACAATTTTTTTATCCGTTTTTTATCTATTTTGTATAGTACTTTTTTCTTGTTTTTGCGTTTTGGAGCAAAAAACCGCACAAAAACGCCCTCATTTTTTCGTTTCTTTTTGAGTAAGCCCATTTTTATCCCCTTTAACGTATCTTCATCTTGATTCGCTGCAGGGCATTGTCAATGGTTTTAGGGGACTTCCCCATTTTTACGGCTATCTGCTGGTAATTCAGCCCGGAAAGATACTCGTCTAACACTTCCCTCTCCATCTTACTGAGACGTTCCTTTAACTTTTCCCAGAACAGTTTCAAATTTTCCTGATCAATCACAATCTGCTCCGGATCGCCCATTCCCCCGGTGGTGAGGGTTTCCGCCAGGGAATGCCCCTCCTCCCCGGCTTTTGAATAAAAAGACACATAAGAATTTAGCGGTGCATGTTTTTTCCGGTTGGAAGCCTCCACCGCCTTGTAAAGCTGCCTGGTAATACACAACTCCGCAAAAGAGAAAAAAGAAGCCTCCTTCTCCACATCATAATCGCGGACTGCCTTAAACAGTCCTATCATGCCCTCCTGTATCAAATCGTCCGTCTCTCCGCCGATTAAAAACACCGCATTGGCTTTCTTACGCACCAGAGGCTTATATTTATCCAAAATATAATCCATCAGCCTTTCTTCGCCGCCCCGCAGTTTTTCAATCAGCTGCTCGTCCGATAACTCCCGATATTCCTCCACAATCTCCTCCTGCAATATCATTCCCCTAAAAAACAATTCCGTTTAGAATTTTCGCTGTCTCACAATCTCATAGGCAAGAACGCCTGCTGCCACGGAAGCATTCAAAGAATCAATATCGCCCTTCATGGGAATAGACGCGATAAAATCACAGTTCTCCCGCACCAGCTTGCTCACACCCTCCCCCTCGCTTCCAATCACAAGGCCGATAGGTCCTTTTAAATCCAGATCATACATTTCCGTTCCGCCCATATCTGCACAGACAAACCAAATCCCCTTCTCCTTTAGCTCCTTAATAGTAGCCGTCAGGTTCGTCACCTTTGCCACCGGGGTATAGTTGATAGCCCCCGCAGAAGTCTTTGCCACCGTGGCGGTCAGTCCCACCGCCCTGCGCTTCGGTATAATGACACCGTGGGCTCCGGCTAAATTAGCAGTACGGATAATTGCTCCTAAATTGTGAGGGTCCTCGATATTATCCAGCAGAAAAAGAAAGGGCGGCTCCCCTTTTTCTTCCGCAATCTTTAAAATATCCTCCACCTCGGCATACTCATAGGCAGCCGCAGCGGCAATGACACCCTGGTGCTTTTTCGTCTCGGAAATCTGGTCTAGCCGCTCCTTGTCCACAAACCGGATAATCGTATCGTGCTTTCTTGCTTCCCTCACAATGGTACGCACCGGACCGTCCTGACAGCCGTCTAATACATATAATTTATCAATGGTTTTTCCCGAACGGAATGCTTCTAACACCGCATTGCGCCCCTCTATTTTCAATTCCTCGTATCCCATATACACTCCTGTCCCTTTTTTATATTCCATTCGCCTCTTTAAAGCTTTAAGTGCAGCCCGTCCATCCCGGCTTTCACCAGCTCCACAATGCGCTCAAATTTATCCTGCAAATAAAGATACCCCATCAGCGCCTCAAAGCCAGTAGCCTTTCTGTAATCTGCCATGGTGGCGTTTTTTGCCATGGTGTAAGATTTGGCATTTCTGCCCCGGCGGTAAATGCCCTCCTCCTCCTCCGTCAGAAGAGGAAGAAGGATTTCCATCATTTCCGCCTGAGTGTGTGCCTTTACAATCTGGCTGGTGCGCTTGTGGAGCTCGCTGGCTTTCGTATTTCCCTTTGCCACCACCACGGAGCGGATTACCAGATCGTAAATGCCGTCACCGATATATGCTAAGGTTAACGGCGAATAGGTGCGGATGTCTACCTCCGGTATCTGAAACTGTTCTTTTAAATAGCGGTCAATTCCCATTTCCATGAAACATTTCCTCCTATCCCAAGTTTCATTCCTTATGCCATACAACGCCCTCTCTGGTGTCCTTTAAAATAATGCCTTTCGCCGCTAATTCATCACGGATAGCGTCCGCTTTGGCAAAATCCTTTTCCTTCTTGGCAGCCTTCCGCTCTTCGATTTTTGCCAGAACATAGCTTTCCAGTTCTGCATCCACGCCTTCCTTACTCTCCGTCGTCCCTGCCGTGGTGAGGTTTAAGGAAAGTACTCTGTCAAAATCCTTTAAAAGCTCCAGCTTCGTCTTGTCATTCATATCTGCCTTTAACAAATCATAGACAATGGTGATTGCCATGGACGTATTCAAATCGTTGGAAATGGCTTCCACAAATTTTCCCTTATGCAGTTCAAACTGTGCCGCATCCACCGTTCCCTCGTCCTTTAAATCTGCAATCTTTTTCACCAGCTTTTTGTAAGCGGCGCTCATGTTGTCTAACACTTCATAAGAAAACTCCAGCGGTTTCCTGTAATGGGACTGCAGGCAGAACATGCGGTATACCACCGGGTCATAGCCCTTTTCCTGTAATAAAGACACGGTCAGGAAATCCCCTTTGGACTTACTCATTTTACCGGATTTATCATTTAAGTGCTGCACATGGAACCAGTATTTGCACCACTCATGCCCCAAATAACTCTCAGACTGGGCAATCTCGTTGGTGTGGTGCGGGAAAATATTGTCCACGCCGCCGCAATGGATATCCATATACTCACCTAAATGCTTCATGCTGATACAGGAACACTCGATATGCCAGCCCGGATACCCGACGCCCCAGGGGCTCTCCCATTTCAGCGCCTGGTCCTCAAATTTGGACTTGGTAAACCAGAGGACAAAATCATTTTTATTCTTTTTGTTGGCGTCTTCCTCCACGTCCTCCCGGACGCCCACTAACAGCTCTTTTTCGCTCTGGGAGGAAAACACATAGTAATCCTTTAATTTGGAAGTGTCAAAATAGACATTTCCCCCTGCCACATAAGCATATCCTTTTTCAATCAGTACCTCCACCATGTGGATAAATTCCGGAATGCAGTTGGTGGCGGGCTCTACCACGTCCGGTGTCTTAATGTTTAATTTTCTGCAGTCCTCAAAAAAAGCGTCCGTATAGAATTTTGCAATTTCCATTACAGTCTTGTGCTCCCTCTGGGCGCCCTTTAACATCTTATCCTCTCCGGTGTCTGCGTCGGAGGACAAATGTCCCACATCCGTGATGTTCATTACACGTTTTACCTCATACCCCACATAGCGGAGGGCTTTTTCTAACACATCTTCCATAATGTAGCTGCGCAGATTGCCGATATGGGCAAAATGATAAACGGTGGGTCCGCAGGTATACATGGCAATTTTGCCGTCCTCGTGGGGAATCACCGTCTCCACAGTTCTTGTCAGGGTATTGTAAAATTTAAAATTATTTTCCATCTGTAATCTCCATTTCTATTTTGTACTTCGGGCAGTTCCTGCCTCCTCTACTCTTTCATAGTACCCGTCAACGCCCGCACGGCTTTCTCTAAATCTAACACCCGGTTGATAAGCTCGCTGTTTTCCCTCTGTAACACATTGATATCCTCCTGTACCGGGTCCGGCAGATGGCACTGGTCCATATCGCTGCGGGGAATTTTCACATTGTCCCGCTTTACAATCCTGCCCGGCACTCCCACCACAGTACAGTTTGGCGGAACCGCTTCAATCACCACGCTGCCTGCGCCGATTTTGGAATTTTCCCCTACGGTGAAGGAGCCGATAATTTTTGCCCCGGCGCTGATCATCACGTTATCCCCAATGGTAGGGTGGCGCTTTCCCGTTTCCTTTCCGGTACCCCCTAGAGTAACGCCCTGATACATCGTAACATTATCCCCCACAATGGCAGTTTCTCCGATAATAACACCGCTGCCATGGTCAATGAAAAATCCTTTTCCGATGGTGGCTCCCGGATGAATCTCTATCCCGGTTTTTCTCGCTGCCCGCTGGGAAATGTAGCGCGCCCGGAAATAATGTCCTTTTAAATACTGCCTGTGTGCACGCCTGTAACTCAGCATAACACGAAAGCTCGGATAAAGCAAAACTTCCATGGGAGATTTTATCGCTGGATCACGCTCTTTGATTACCTGAAATTCTTCCTTCATGTGACTGATAATGCCCATTTTTTATCCCCTTTCCTATAAAAATTGACCTGTGCTCCCCGTGCACCGCTTTGCGGCTTTCTTTCTCTGCATGGGGATGCGCATAAGAAAAGCGGACAATCCCATCTCCCTAGAGACGAAATTATCCGCGGTTCCACTCTATTAAAAATCCAATGATTTTCACTCCATGCACGTAACGTGTACGGACGTACCAGACTACTGTATTCGCCTGGTCAGCTCCCGGAGGCACTTCAAAATTCTCTTTCCGAAGACTGTTTTCAGCCGGTGACAGTCTCTCTCTTTCGGACGCCTGATTTCCTACTCTTTCCGTTCTAAGCCTTTGTCTGATAAAAATATATGTGCTGAATTTCTCTTCTGCCATATGACAAATATCCGGTCCCCCAGACATTTTCCGAAACTCATACTATAGTTTATGCACTTTACCGGAATTTGTCAACGTTTTTCTATCTTCATTTTTTTCACTCTGTAACAGTTCAGCCTTGAACGCCTGTCACTACACTAGTCTGTAAAACAGCCTTCTTAAAACGATAACTGCCGCAATTGCCAGAACCACCTCCGCCGTCATCTGCGCATATGCCAGTCCGTACAATGGAAATAGCGCATTTAAAATATACAGCGCAGGAATCTCCAACACGATTTTCCGCATGATGGCAAACACCAGCGCATTTCTTCCCATACCTACCGCCTGAAATACGTTTACCGCTAAGAAATCCACACACAGGAACGGAAGTCCCAGGCAAAAACCCCGTAGAAAACTGCTTCCGTAGCCTACAATGGCTTCGTTTTTTATAAACAGGGCAATCAGGGCTTCCGAGCCCAGATAATAACCTGCCACCACCACAACAACACCAGTAAGACTTATTTTTCCCGCAAACAGAATGGTATCCTTCATCCTCTTATGATTCCCGCTGGAATAATTGTAGCTGACTAGCGGCATGATGCCCTGTGATAAGCCCATGGCAACATACATCGGCACCATATTGATCTTTTGGGCGATCCCCATCGCCGCCACTGCATCAGCGCCAAAGGAGGATGTAAAATTATTTAGGATTGTCATACCTGTCACATTTAAGAGGTTCTGTATGGATGCGGGAATCCCGACACCGCAGATGCCAAGCACGATTGCTTTTTGCATACCTAACATTCCCGGGCGGAGGCAGACGTAGGTACTTTTTCTTTTTACAAACAGCAATATGAAAAAATAGATACATGCCACACAGTTTGATAAAAATGTTGCCAGTCCCGCTCCTTCCGCTCCCATATTAAGCCCCCAGGGAAGAATAAAGACAGGGTCTAGCAGAATGTTCAGCAGGCATCCGCTCATCGTTCCGATGCTGGCATGAAGCGCCGCCCCTTCCGCCCTCACCAGATAGGCTAACACCACATTTAAAATGGCAGGCACGGCTCCTAAGTTGACCGTCCATTTCATATAAGCCGCTGTGGCAGCCACAGTCCCCGTGTCTGCTCCCAGCAGTGCCAGCAGCGGCTGTTTAAATACGATGCAGCACAGCGAAAACAGAACTCCGCAAAGCAGTGCACAGTAAAACCCAAAGGCAGAACTCCGGTACACAGTATCGTAGTCCTTTCTTCCAAGAGCACGGCTCATCATGCTAGAACTGCCCACTCCGAACAAGTTATTGATTGCATTAAACGCCAGCAGCACCGGAGCCGCCAGCGTGACCGCGGCATTCTGTATCGGTTCGTTCAGCATACCCACAAAGTACGTATCCGCCAGATTGTAGATAACCATGACCAGCGAGCTTAAGATTGTCGGTACCGCTAACTGCGCCACGGCTTTTGGAATGGGAATATTTTCAAATAATGCTATTTTTCTTTCGTCCGGCATTTCCGGGACACCTCCTATCTTTCCTCTTCCAAGAATATCCTTTTTACTGTTTCACACACCCGCCGCAGGAACCGCAAGGTCTCATCTCTGAATCTGCCACCACAACACTGCTCTCATAAATTGTAGTCAACGCACAAATTGCCTGGGAGGAAATCCCCTCTTCTGTCCCGGTAAATCCCAGACCTTCCTCCGTGGTTGCCTTGACATTAATCTGGTCCGTACTGATGTTTAAAGCTGCCGCAATATTTTTCTCCATTTCCTCAATATGAGGGCGCATTTTCGGTTTCTGGGCAATGATGGTGGCGTCAATATTTTCCACTACATACCCTTTCTCTGCAATCAGTTTTCCCACATGCTCTAACAGCTTTATGCTGGAAATACCTTTGTACTGTGGGTCTGTGTCCGGGAAATGCTTGCCGATATCCCCAAGCGCCGCCGCACCAAGCAGAGCGTCCATAATGGCGTGCAACAGCACATCTGCGTCAGAATGTCCCAACAGCCCCAGAGTATGGGGAATTTTTACCCCGCCAATTATCAAGTCGCGTCCCTCTACCAATTTATGCACATCATAGCCCATTCCTACTCTCATTTTCTTCTCCTTTTCTTCTCATTATCTTTATTTATCCTACCATCATTTTCCCAAAATACCAACCCATAAAATTGTAAGCTTCCATCCGCTTTTTTCTTCTTCCTGCTCTGTGCTAAAATAACTTGTGCAGACAGTTCCTTATTCTACCGGCGGTTCGCACTTTTTGCAAGGCTCATAGCCCCGTTCCTTTGCCTCAGATAAAGAAATTTTCTCAACACCATTTTTCAGATAGGAACAATCCTCTCTGTGATATTTTTCTCCGGTTTTGGTGATATATACCATTTTTTCTTCTGTATTCTGTCCCGCCGAACTTCCGGTGGGCTCTCCTGCCTGCCAGCTTTCCGAGGGGGTACAATTCCAGGTGATTTCCCTGCCGTCGGAAACTGCCACAACCGTTCCCTGCTCATCGGTGCGGAACACGTCAATCCCCATACTCCGAAAACGGTTCAAAACCTCCGCATGAGGATGTCCATAGGAATTTCCTTCTCCGCAGCTAATGACTGCATACTCCGGATTTACTGCATTTAAAAATTCTTCTGTAGAAGCAGTCTTACTTCCATGGTGTCCCGCCTTGTATACATCCGCAGAAATGTCTATCCCATTTTCCAGAATATCCTCTTCCGCCTCTTCCTCCGCATCCCCCGTCAGCAGAAAACGGTTTTCCCCGTGCTCCACCAAGATGCCCACAGAAGAAGCGTTCATATCCAATCCGTAATCTTTGTTGGGGGCAATCACCGTAAAAGACGCTTCCCCCAGGGAATACGTTTCTCCCACCACGGGGCAGGTCACCGGATACTCCTTTTCCTCCATCGCCTGCACCACATCCTCATAGGTCCTGGTATCGTTCTCCACCTCCGGCATAATCACAGTGCCGCAGTCAAACTTATAGAGAACCACATCCAAACCGCCGATATGGTCTGCATCCGGATGCGTCCCAATCACATAATCTAACCGTTCCACCCCCTGCTGCTTTAAATAACTCCAGACCGCCGTCCCCTTATCGTTATTCCCCGCATCAATTAACATATAGTATCCGTCGCAGGAAATAAGAGTCGCATCCCCCTGTCCCACATCCATGAAATGCACCTCCAGCCGGCTGTCCGTTTCCTGTGGCAGTCCATTGGCAGAATGATCACGGTTTTCCCCATCTGCACCGGAAGTTATGGGGCTGTCATTTTTTCCTGCCTCGGTAAATTCTGTCTTAGAGCAGCTTCCAAAAAGAAAGCTGCCGATAACCATGACAGCAATTATCATTTTTTGCATAGATCTCTTTTGTTTTCTCATTCCAAAACCTCCAAGAAGCCACATGCCGGCTTAAGATACCCTCTGTTTGGCCTTCACCGGCAGGGTTTTCATTTCCCGAAAAAACGATACTTTATATGTTCCTTCCACAAGGTTTTTCCTTTGAAAGAAAACAGACCCCGGATACTTCCGAGGTCTGTGCAGTAGCGGAAGGGAGACTTGAACTCTCGACACCACGGGTATGAACCGTGTGCTCTAGCCAGCTGAGCTATTCCGCCATATTTAATTATAACAGCCTGTCCTTTTAAGAACCTTGCTGTGAAATGGGACCTATAGGGCTCGAACCTATGACCCTCTGCTTGTAAGGCAGATGCTCTCCCAGCTGAGCTAAGATCCCGCAAGCCTTGGTCATTTCCATTTCCCTGACCCGCTCTGCTAGTATACTATTTTCATAGTGGACTTGTCAACATTTTTTTTAAATTTTTTCATATTTTTTGTATAGTGAACGACAAATTATTTTGCCATTCACTATAACTATTCGTTCCTCTACCCAAACCAGGAATGCGCAGTAGCTGCGCATTCCGTGAGAATAGGATTCATATAGCTCTTTGGGCTTCGCGGAAGTAAATTTCAATGCTCAGAACAAGCTACTGTTATCTCTTCCCGGCAATCTCTCCCTGCTTTTTGTAAATGCTCCCCGCAGGAATACAGCCACGTACCATGCTGGTGGGATAAATATTCGTATTCCGGCCAATCACTGTGCCTGGATTGAGAACGCTGTTACAGCCAACCTCCACATTGTCTCCCAGCATAGCCCCCATCTTTTTCAACCCTGTCTCTATCTTCTCCTCGCCATATTTTACCACTACCAGGGTCTTGTCACTTTTTACATTGGAAGTGATGGAACCGGCTCCCATGTGGGCTTTAAAGCCCAGAATGCTGTCCCCAACATAGTTGTAATGAGGCACCTGAACCTTGTTGAATAAAATTACATTTTTAAGCTCAGTAGAGTTTCCCACTACAGCCCCTTTTCCTACAATGGCATTACCGCGGATAAAGGCACAGTGGCGGATCTCAGCCTCCTCATCAATGATCGCCGGTCCGTTAATAAAGGCTGTAGGCGCAATATTGGCAGACTTTGCCACCCACACCCGATCCTTTATCTCTGTGTACTTATCTTTGGGAAGTCTTTTTCCCAGTGCCACGATAAAATCCCTGATCTTTGGCAAAAGCTCCCACGGATAAACTGCCCCTTCGAAGAGATCTGCCGCTATGGTTTCCTCCAGATTGTAAAGCTTGTCAATTGTAAATTGTTCCATTCTTCTCCTCTTTTCTGCGCTGGTTTTCCTGCGCTGTTTTATAAAATATTTTATGTACAGAAAGGGATGAGCCTTTCCTTTTTACTAACATAAGGTTTGTTCGCGGGAGCGTGCGGTCCGTTATTTCTTATAATTCACCGCCGCTTTTTGAAACTGTCGGTTTAACACAAACTGATTATTCAGCCCCTTTACGATATTTGTTCTCCTGGATACAAAATCATCCAGTTTTTTCATGTATTCTTCCTCAGTGATAGTTCCCTCTGCCACCATGGTAAGCCCCTTTTCCCAGCTTGCGGTAAGGGCTGGGTCCAGCAATGGCCGGATAGAGTTATCCACAACCTCATAGATCATTTCTCCCATCAGGGTAGGTGTCACAATCTGAGTTTTTTTGTTTAAATCCAGATACTTAATGTTTATGAGCTTCTTTAAGATTTCAGCACGGGTTGCTGAGGTTCCAATACCGCTGCCCTTGATCTGGCTTCGAAGCTCCTCGTCCTCGATCAACTGACCTGCATTTTCCATGGCAAGAATCATGGTACCTGAATTGTAGCGCTTGGGCGGCGATGTCTCGCCCTCTTTGATCTGCATATCCGAAACAGGCAGCTTTACCCCTTTTCTCAAATGGCTCAGAGACTCCAGAAGCTCTCTGTCAGCGCCAGCATCTCCTTCCCCTGCTTCCTCCTCACCCTTTTTCCCGGAAAAGGAGTATTTCATAGCCGCAAGATACCCTTCCTGCTCCAGCATCTTAAAGCTGGCAAAGAACCTCTCCCCTTTGACGGATACCTGAAGGGAAATCCTTAGGTAGAGAGCCGGAGGGCAGAAAATACTCAAGAATCTGCGCACAATAATCTCATAAACCTTAAGAGCCGTGGGATTTAAAGAATTTAAAGCATTCAGCCCCTGCCCTGTTGGGATGATTGCATAGTGGTCTGTAATCTGTTTATCATTCACATATCTGGTTTTTGCAATCCCTTTAAAGCTCTCTCTCTCCAAAATTCCTGCTGAGAGCTCCCTCACCATGGCAAGGCCTGTCAGCCCCTTGATGTTCTTGTGGATTTCCTTTGCAACCGCTGTGGAGAGCACCCTGGCATCGGTACGGGGGTAGGTAGTCAGCTTTTTCTCATAAAGCTCCTGAGCAATCCTTAAGGTTTCATCCGGGCTGATTTTAAAGAGCTTGGCGCAGTCATTTTGCAGCTCTGCCAGATTGTACAAAAGAGGGGGATTTTTCGTCTCCTTCTTTTTTTCAAGGGATTCCACCACCGCCGTCACAGGCGCATCTTCCATCAGGTAGCTGATCAGATTCTCCGCATCCTTTTTTTCTTTAAAACCGTTTTCCTTATACAAAAGAGGGGAACCAAAATATTTCGTATTTTCTACTGCCTCCCATTCACATTCACAGTGATTTTCGCCAAGGAGCAGGCTGGCAATCACACGATAAAAAGGAGTTTTTACAAACTCCCTGATTTCTCGCTCCCGATTTACCACCATCCCCAGAACACAGGTCATGACTCTGCCCACACTGATTACCGCCCTGTCTGCCTTCAGATAGGATTTCACACTATTCCCATATTTCAATGTGAGAACCCGAGAGAAGTTGATGCCCATAAGGTAGTCTTCCTTGGCCCGCAGGTAGGCGGCGGCTCCCAGATTATCGTACTCGGCCAAATCCTTAGCCTCCCGGATGCCCCGCAGAATTTCTTCTTCCGTCTGGGAATCAATCCAGACTCTTTTTCGCTTTTTACCCTTCACATGTGCCTGCCTCTCTACCAGCCGGTAGATGTACTCTCCCTCCCGCCCAGAATCGGTGCAGACATAGATGGTCTCCACATCCTCCCGGTTGAGCAGGGAGCTGACGATCTGGAACTGTTTCTTTACGCCTTCAATCACCTCGTACTTAAACTCAGCAGGAATAAAAGGAATGGTATCAAGCGACCACCTTTTATATTTCTCATCGTAAACCTCCGGATAGCTCATGGTGACCAAATGCCCCACACACCAGGTGATCACCGCATCTGCGGATTCCATGTAGCCGTCCCTGTTGCCGGCACTCAAGTGCAGCGCCTTTGCAAACTCTCTTGCCACACTGGGTTTTTCAGCTATATAAAGATTTTTTCCCATCACATTTCATCCATACTTATCAATTTCATATTAGGCTTCACCGTAGCCTCAAGCTTTAGGCGTTCTTCAAAATTATGCACGGAAAACAGATAAATGTAATCTGCCGTCAGCCTGGCCTTTTCTGCACAGAAAAGAAACCACTCATAGTCATCATAGCGCATGACAGGCTTCTCCCAGTTGCAGATACCCAAAATAGTTTCTCCTTCCTCGCTCTGCGCCACAATATCAATCGTGCCAAATTTTCCTACCCATTCTCCCACTCGTGTGACTTTAATCGGAAGCTTTCCCTGCTTATTCCATCTCTCAAAATGCTGCTTACAAAACAGACTAAAGTAATCCGCCACATAGATGTTAAAGGTAGGAGCAATGTATTCTTTATAAAATTCTTCCGCACTCATCCTCTCCAAACTGCTCAAATTCGGATATAGATAGGTAAAGTAAAAATGGACAAAATGATTGCTAATCCGATAAACACCCTTCTGCGTGTTGGCCTTTCCTTCCGTATCATAGGAAAAAACCTTTTCCACCAACTCCAGTTCCATAAGATTTTTCAGATACACGCTGATTTTTGCCCTGGAAAACTCGGTATGAAGGTACAAATCGTTTAACTTGCGCCGTCCTGCTGCTATGGAGGAAAGGATCGTATTATACACTCCGGTTTCCCGCAATTCCTCCTCCACAATCCTCTGTCCCTCCCCATACAAAAGGGTATCTCTGTCAAGGATATGCTCGCAGATGTTCTCTTTGATACTTAAGGTTTCATCAAAATGGCGCCAGTAACCGGGCACTCCGCCCAAGATGGCATAGGTTTCCACACACTGCCTTCTGGTAAATCTCGGGAAAAAGCTTCTGACGGCCTCCACTCCCAGTTCCCGGATTTTCAAAAAACCGGACAACTCGGAAGCCGCCTCTCCGATTTTATTTACCATACTGTTTTCCACCCATCCGATGGAGGAACTACAAAGAACAACCATCAACGGACAATTTGCCGCTCGGCCGTGAATCAGAGCCAAAAGCTCTTTCATAAACCCGTCACCGGCTTTGACCATATACTGAAATTCGTCCACAATCAGGAGCTTTTTTTCTGACGGCTCCGTGCTTTGAAAAGTTTCCAAAATCTTATTAAAAATCTCGGAATAGGAGGGATAGCAGGCTTCCCTTTTATTGCCCATCTTTAATTCCCTTGCCCACTGGCTGCACTGCTCCCTCTCCGAGGCAGAACGCGCTCTATAATAGGAGCTTGCCTTTCCTCTGGCAAACTGATAAAGCAGAGTGGTCTTGCCTACATTTTTTTCACCGTAAACCACCAGGATCTGGCTGCCTTCCCGCTCAAAATATGAATTTAAATATCGAAGCTCCGAAACACGTTCCGGCACCATTTCGTTTCCTCTCCTTCTACCTTCCTGCTATTAACCAATATATCCCTCTGCCTTTAAAAGCTCCGCACAGAGCACAGCTCCGCCGGCTGCTCCTCTTACCGTGTTGTGGGAGAGTCCGATAAATTTCCAGTCATAGACAGTGTCCTTACGCAGACGTCCCACGCTGATTCCCATTCCTCTCTCAAAATCAACATCAAGCTTTACCTGAGGACGGTTATCCTCCTCCATGTACTGAATAAACTGTTTCGGCGCGCTGGGAAGCTTTAGCTCCTGAGGCTTTCCCTTAAAGGCAAGAAGCCTTTCGATAAGCTGCTCCTTCGTGGGCTTTTGTCTGAACTTTACAAAAACAGCCGCTGTATGGCCATTTAATACAGGCACCCTGATGCACTGGCAGGTAATAACAGGAGAGGCTGCCGGAACGATAACTCCATCCTTTACTTCTCCCCAAATCCTTAATGGCTCCTTCTCGCTCTTTTCTTCCTCCCCGCCAATATAAGGAATTACATTTTCCACCATCTCCGGCCAGTCCTTGAAAGTCTTTCCCGCACCGGAAATTGCCTGATAGGTAGTGGCTACCACCTCGTAGGGTTCAAACTCCATCCATGCGCTGAGCACCGGCGCATAGCTTTGAATGGAACAGTTAGGCTTCACTGCGATAAAGCCTTTGGTGGTGCCCAGTCTCTTTCTCTGGGATTCGATTACCGCCATGTGCTCCGGATTGATCTCCGGAATCATCATGGGCACATCCTCTGTCCAACGGTGAGCGGAATTGTTTGATACCACCGGAGTCTCTGTCCTGGCGTATTCCTCCTCGATCCGTTTAATCTCTTCCTTGGTCATATCCACCGCGCTGAACACAAAGTCCACGCCTGCGGCAACCTTTTCCACCTCGTTTACATTCATCACCATAATATTTTTGACCGCTTCCGGCATGGGTGTGTCCATTTTCCATCTTCCGCCCACTGCCTCCTGATAGGTCTTTCCCGCCGACCTTTCGCTGGCCGCAATCGTTGTCACTTCAAACCAGGGGTGATTTTCCAGAAGGGCGATAAATCTCTGCCCCACCATTCCTGTTCCGCCTAAAATACCAACCTTCAATTTTTCACTCATCTTCTGCTCTCCTTATTATTAACATAAGGATGTCTGGCGAAGCCTGACATCCGTTGTTTTATATCCGTTGTTTTCCCTCAAACCACAGATGGTCAAGAAATTCCCTGTTGATCTCGATTACCTTTTTCATGATCTCACTTCCGGGCGCTCCCAGAGTCAGCCGCTTTTCCACACAGGTCTTTAGGCTGATGACATCATAGACATCCCCCTCAAACACAGGACTGATGGCCTTTAACTCCTCCAGGCTCAGACTGTCAATACTGCTGTTTTTCTCAAGACAGTAGAGCACCAACTGCCCGATAATTCCATGAGCATCCCTGAAAGGCACGCCCTTGCCCACCAAATAATCTGCCGCATCCGTCGCGTTGGTAAAGCCCTTCATTGCACTTTCTTCCATCACTTCATTGCGGAACCTGATTGTTGAAAGCATTCCATCAAAGAGCACCAAGCAATTCTTCACCGTTTCGATAGCGTCAAAAGTGACCTCCTTATCCTCCTGCATATCCTTATCATAAGCGAGCGGAAGTCCTTTCATGGTAGTGAGAACAGACATCAGAGCACCGTAAACCCGCCCCGTCTTTCCCCGCACCAGCTCTGCAATATCCGGATTCTTTTTCTGGGGCATAATGCTGCTTCCGGTGGAAAAACTATCATCTATCTCTACGAACCGATACTCATTGGAATTCCAGATAATAATCTCCTCGCTGAAGCGGCTCAAATGCATCATGATCGTGGAAAGCGCTCCCAAAAACTCGATAATGTAATCTCTGTCCGATACGGAGTCCATGCTGTTTAAGGTAGGCCCCTCAAACCCCATGAGTACCGAAGTATAATACCGATCCAGCGGATATGTGGTGCCTGCAAATGCCCCTGAGCCCAGAGGGCAGTAATTCATTCTCTTATAAACATCCTCAAGCCGCAGCACATCCCGCTTAAACATCTCAAAATAGGCTCCCATATGATGGGCCAGTGTAGTGGGCTGCGCCTTCTGCAGATGGGTAAATCCCGGCATATAAGTGGTCAGGTTCTTTTCCATGAGGCCATGCAGCGTCTCAAGGAGATTTCCCAGGCAGGAGGAGGTTTCCAGAACCTGCTCTCTCACATAAAGCTTCATATCCAGGGCCACCTGGTCGTTCCTGCTCCTTCCGGTGTGAAGCTTCTTTCCGGCTTCTCCAATCCGCTCTGTCAAAACCGCCTCAACAAAGCTGTGGATATCCTCATACTCCTGCGTGATTGCCAGCCGTCCCTCAAGAACATCCTCCCTGATTTTTGTAAGTCCTTTTACAATATCATCCTTTTCTTTGCAGGTAAGGATTCCCTGCTTCTCCAGCATCACCGCATGGGCAATGCTGCCCTCTATATCCTGTTCAAAGAGCTTTTGATCAAAGGTGATGGATGCATTAAACCGATATACCAGTTCATCCATTGCCTTGGTAAAACGCCCTCCCCATAGCTGCGCCATAGTTTTCTCCTTCCAATTATTAAATCTGCATTTGATACTATCATATTTCTGTGGCGATTTCAATGCAAAGAAGTGACATTTTAATGATTTTTCAGGCCATTATTTTATAAGAAACGTCATAATTATTTGTCGTTTACTATATGCACAGAAAAGCCAGCTACTCATAACTTATAATTATAAGTTCCATATCTGTTCATTATGCAAATAAATCTGAAAAATTGTGGGAGGAATTATGGAGCCTGTCCTGGAATGTAAAAATATTTGTTTCTCTTATCACAGCTTAAACGGCGAAACCAGAGCCTTATCCGATATCTCCTTTCAGGTAGAAAAGGGAGAGTTTCTGGCTATCGTGGGGCCCAGTGGGTGCGGTAATGCGATGGTTCTTTTTTGGATACTTTGGAAACCACCGTTGCTTATAAATACCCGAAAACTGTTTGTCATGGAAAAACGGGCAAAAATATCCCGGTGCTTATCTGGCACCGGGTTCTATTCCCTGTTCTTATTTGCTGCATTGTCCAAATATTCCATTTTATGTCATGGGCAGATACTTTTCAAAGAGAAGCCTGGCAAATTCCGCGCTGGTATAGGCCGCAAATTTCTGATATTGGTCGCTTTTATGGTTATCTGCAAAATCACTGACGCTCTTAATAACGATCGAAGCCGGACGCGGCGCTGTGGCATTTTCTGCCGCATAGGCAATGCCGTAGGCTTCCATATCCAACCCTGCCGTATGGCGGAATTGAGAATGAATCTGTTTATCCAGTATCTCCCGATTGGCCACCACTGCACTTCCTGTGGCCATAGCACCAATAAAAACGTGACATTGATTTTCCTCTGATTTGGCAGCTTTCTCCACACACCTGCGAAGTTCCGGCTGCATCTTAATCACTGCCGGTCGGGGCAGAAATCCCACATTGCCATAACGAATTTCCGAATCCTCCGGGCTTACAAACTTGCCTGTGGCATAATCCCAAATTTCATCCGCTACCACCACATCCCCATATATCTGTTTCTCCACATCCTCTAAGGCTACGCCAGCAGCAATACCCACTGCTATCAAATATCTGGGGCGGAAATGTTCGATAAGTTTCATGGAAAGAGTAGCCGCCGCGGTCATCCCCATGGCATTCTGCTGGGTAGTAACAATCCTGCACAAAGCGTTGTCCCGCATAAACTGTGTCTCATAATAAATCTGCGCATCATTGTCGAAGCTTATCTCATGCCAGTCATACATTTGCATGACCGCCGCCGTCTCCATTTTGGTCGCCGTGATCAGGGCTACACCGTAATTATACATTTCCATGGTCTTTACATTCCTCCTGGCCGTCTTTTCAAGAACCTTCACTGCATGTAAGATCGTCTCCCGTCTGGTTTCCTATCTGTTAGTATCACTCATTAGCAGCTCTTTCTTTATCAGTTATTATAACAAATCCTTGAAGATTTACAACCATATCAGTATGTCCAATCCCTTATGTTAACCAACGGACAGCACTCGCTGCGAACTGTCCTTATGTTACCAAACGCTGTCACGCTTCGACAGCCAGCTTATTGTAAAAAGAGGCCATCGTATCCGACAGCCCCCAACAACGGATGTCTGCTTCGCCATCCATCCTGGTGTTAATCATATCTTTTTTATTTTGCTTTGGTTTCAGTGAATCCCAAGATCCTCTCCCGCGATCATGCCAATCCCATTCTCTTCCAGAAGAGCCGAAAGAGCGTCCGTATCCGCCACGCGGAAGATCATGCAGGCCTGCCCGTCCTTCTGTCCGAAAACGGAGTACATATACTCCACATCAATCTCCGCCTTTGAAATCACGCCAAGCACTTTGCTCAGTCCCCCCGGCGTATCCGGAACAGCTACGCCCACGACAGGCGTCATGGTCAGAATAAAGCCCTGCTCCAAAAGAATGGAAGAAGCCTTTGACGCATCGTCCACAATCAGACGCAGGACGCCGTAATCCGCCGTCTCCGCAATATTGATTGCCCGCATGTTCACCTGATTCTGTGAGAGAATACCGGTAATATCCGCAAGCTGTCCTGCTCTGTTTTCAAGAAATACAGAAATCTGAGGTATTGTCATATTTGTCTCCTCCTGTCCTAAATTTTCCGCTTATCAATCACACGCACTGCCTTGCCCTCACTTCTCGTAATGGACTTGGGCGCCACCAGACGCACCCTGGCATAAATTCCCAGCATGGCCTTGAGCGCCGCTACCAGACCCTTCTCCATCTCCGTAATCTTACCCAGATTATCTGAGAAGTTTTCAGGCGACATCTCCACCATGACCTCAAGCGTATCGGAATTATTGATTCGGTCTACAATAATCTGATAATTTGCGGGATAACCCTGCTCCATCAGCACTGTCTCGATCTGAGACGGAAATACATTGACACCCTTGACGATCAGCATATCATCGCTTCTTCCCATGGGCTTGCTCATCTTAACATGGGTGCGTCCGCAGGAGCATTTCTTCCTGGTAAGCACACAGATGTCTCTGGTACGGTAACGCAGAAGCGGAAATGCCTCCTTGGTGATGGCCGTAAATACCAGCTCACCCTTGCTTCCCTCGGGAAGAACCTCCCCCGTATCCGGGTCGATAATCTCCGCAATAAAGTGATCCTCATTGATATGCATTCCTGTCTGCTCACTGCATTCAAATGCAACTCCCGGTCCGCTGGTTTCCGTGAGTCCATAGATGTCATACGCCTTGATTCCCAGCTTATTTTGAATATCCTGGCGCATCTCCTCGCTCCATGCTTCGGCCCCGAAGATTCCGGCTTTCAGCCTGATCTTGTCCCTCAGACCTCTCTCATGGATGCTTTCCGCCAGATAAGCGGCATAGGAAGGAGTACAGCAAAGAATAGTAGACCCAAGATCCACCATAAACTGCAGCTGGCGATCCGTGTTGCCTGATGACATGGGAAGTGTCAGACACCCCACCTTATGACTGCCTCCATTGAGTCCGGGCCCGCCGGTAAAAAGGCCGTAACCATAGCTGACATGGCAGACATCCTCATTGGTGCCGCCCGCTGCCACGATTGCGCGGGCACAGCAGTCCTCCCACAGATCGATATCATGCCGGGTGTAAAAAGCCACCACTCTGCGGCCTGTGGTACCTGATGTGGACTGAATACGCACACAGTCCTTAAGGGGCTTTGCCAGCAATCCGTAGGGATAGGCCTCCCGCAGATCGTCCTTGGTCAGGAAGGGAAGCTTGTGCAAGTCTTCCACACTCCGGATATCCTCAGGCGTAATCCCTTTCTCCTCCATTTTCGCCCGATAGTAGGGTACATTGTCCCACACATGGCGTACCTGCCTGACCAGCCGCTCATTCTGCCAGGCAAGAATCTGCTCCCGATCCGCAGTTTCGATTTCTTTTTGATAATATCTTTCCATCAGTCCTTCTCCTTCTGTTGTCTTTTATGCACTGCATCCCAGCGCAAAAGCCTTCTTATTCATCTCCATAAATTTAGGAGGCACGCTTTGCTCTATTGCGTCCATCCACTCCTGTTGCGTGAAGTCAAAGTGTTTGGAAAGCCTTCCCATGAGCACCAGATTCACGGCCTTGCTGCTTCCCGCTTCCTCCGCCAGGGCAAGCGCATCCAGGGCATCCACATAAATTCCAAGGGCCTTAAGCTTCTCCTCCAGGTTTTCCGGGTAAACCGCCATCCCTGCAATCACCGGCATGGGATTGATCTGCTGGCTGTTTACAATAATTCTGCCGCCCGGCTTTAAATATTCCGTATAACGGGCCGCTTCCAAAAGCTCAAAGGAAAGAATGCAGTCCGCCTGTCCCTTATCTATAATGGGAGAACAGACTCTGTCCCCCCAACGGACATAGGTGACAACGCTTCCGCCCCGCTGGCTCATGCCATGCACCTCGCTGACCTTCACGTCATATCCCCTGCCAAGGAGAAGACGTCCCAGGAGCTTACTTGCAAGCAGGGTTCCCTGTCCGCCGACACCCACGATCATGATATTCTTCGTTTCCATATTCTATCTCCATTCTGATGTGTGTTTTATCTGTCACACTTATTTTATCTCCTGTTTTTTTCCGCGTCTTGTAATAGATCGTCACAGTTCAGATCGTTTCGCCTTCACATCATTCCTTTGAACCCAACGCGTCAAATTTACAGAGCTGCTCGCAGACTCCGCACCCCACGCAAAGTGTGTTATCGATCTTCGCCTTGCCATCCACCATACTGATGGCCGGACAGCCGATATTCATACATGCCCTGCATCCCTTACATTTTTCGGGGTCAGAGCAGATGGGACCCGGGTGCTTTACATACTTCAGCAGCGCACAGGGACGGCGGGAAATGATAACGGAGGGCTCGTTTACATTCAGTTCCTCTTTGATTACCGCCTCAGCAGCCTTCATATCGTAAGGGTCTACTACCTTTACCCGTTTAATTCCTACCGCATGGCACAGACTCTCCAGATCGATTTTGGTACAGGGATCTCCCTTGAGATTATAGCCAGTGGTTGGATTCTGCTGGTGTCCCGTCATACCTGTGATAGAATTATCTAATATAATCACCGTAGAGTTAGATTCGTTGTAGGCAATATTAATCAGGCCCGTAACGCCGGAATGGATAAATGTGGAATCCCCGATCACTGCCACAATTCTTCCCGCATTCTCTTCATCCCCCGCTTTGACGAAGCCGTGAAGCCCGGAAACGGAAGCTCCCATACACACAGTGGTATCAATGGCCCCGAGAGGCGCTACGGCTCCCAAGGTATAACATCCGATATCTCCCAGCACCGTAAGCTTTAATTTTTTCAGAACATAGAAAATGCTGCGGTGAGGACAGCCCGCACACATCACCGGAGGTCTTGCCGGAATATTCTCCTTAAGCAGGGCGCCTGTCTGTACTTTTCCGCCCAGCTTTTCCTTCACCAGGTTCTGACTCAGCTCTCCGATGTTGGTAAACAGGTCTTTTCCGGTTACCGAAAGGCCCAGACTCTTACAGTGCGCCTCGATAAAGCCGTCTAACTCTTCCACTACCACAAGCCTTTGGACAGTGGCCGCAAAATCTCTGATCTTCTGCTCCGGCATGGGCCAGATCATACCGAGCTTCAAAACAGGGTAGGTATCTCCAAAAGCTTCCTTCACATACTGATAAGAGGTGGAGGAGGTAATGATACCGCAGGACTTATCCTCTCCCGGCTCGATCCGGTTAATATCTGCCGTCTCCGCCCACTCTGTCAGCGCTTTGGTCCGCGCCTCCACCACGGGATGGCGGTTCCTGGCATTGGCCGGCATCATGATATACTTGCCAGGATTTTTCTCATATTTCTTCTGCTGAGGGAGCACCCTCTCACCCGGTTCCACTATACTCTGAGAATGACTGACACGGGTACACATCTTGATCAGAACCGCCGTATCAAACTTTTCGGAAAGCTCATAGCCAAGCTTCGCAAAGTCAAGGGCCTCCGCGGAGTCGGAGGGTTCCAGCATGGGAATCTTGGCCGCCTGCGCATAATGCCGGGAATCCTGTTCGTTCTGAGAGCTGTGCATACCGGCATCGTCCGCCACTCCAATCAAAAGCCCCGCGTTCACGCCCGTGTATGAAATAGTAAAAAGCGGATCTGCCGCCACATTCAGGCCCACATGCTTCATGGCGCAAAAGCTCCGCTTCCCTGCCAGGGAAGCGCCCAGCGCCGCTTCTAACGCCACCTTTTCGTTGGGCGCCCACTCCGCGTAAAGCTCCTCATATTTCGCCGCACACTCAGTGATCTCCGTACTGGGCGTTCCGGGATAGCTGGATACAAAGCAGCAGCCCGCCTCATAGAGGCCTCTGGCAACTGCCTCATTGCCAAGCATCAATGTTTTCATATGTATTTTCCTCCTTAAGACTGGTCACCAATGGAATCTGTCACGGAAACTGTCACCTTCCTCTCATAGCAGGAGAAGATCTTATCAAGCGCCTTCTGTTCAGGCGCTTTCGTTGCCGCGCTCACCACAGGCACAATCACAAGCCCTGCCAGCATACAGAATGCGCCGGCATTGATGGGAGACTGCAGGTATGCAGGAAACGCCGGGCGGAAAAAGATATTGGCAAGCATCACTATCGTAGAGAACAAAAAGCTCACCCAGCAGGCCGCCTTCGTAGTCCGCTTCCAATATAAGCCATAGAGAAAGGGCGCCAGAAATGCGCCTGCCAGCGCACCCCAGCTCACACCCATGAGCTGCGCGATAAAAGTGACATTGGAACGGTACTGAATCAGTGCAAGCACCACAGAGATTGCAATAAACACCACCAGAAGAGCCCGCATCCATTTCACCTGTTCCTTTTCATCCATCTCTTTTATAATATTACCTTTAATGAAGTCCAGCGTCAAGGTTGAGCTTGACGCCAATACCAGGGAAGAAAGGGTGGACATGGAGGCGGAGAGCACCAGAATAACCACCACTGCAATCAGAATTGTCGGAAGACCCGAGAGCATGGTCGGCACCACCGAGTCAAAACCGTTCGCCGCGATATCGATTTTGTCACTGAAAAGACGACCGAAACCGCCCAGGAAATAGCATCCGCCGGACACGATGGTTGCAAATACGGTGGAAATCACCATGCCCTTGTTGATGGCGCTCTCGCTTTTGATGGCATAGAACTTCTGCACCATCTGTGGCAGTCCCCAGGTTCCGAGGCTGGTGAGTATCACCACGCCCAGAAGATTGGCCGGATCCGGCCCAAAGAAAGAGTTAAACACTCCCGGCGCAGCAGAGACGCTTTCATCACTCACATTTGAGAGCGCGTTAAGAGCCGCCATAAAACCGCCCTGACTGTTCAGCACTGCAAAAATAACAGCGATGATACCAAAAATCATGATAATACCCTGGATAAAATCATTGATAGCGGTGGCCATATAGCCGCCCGCTATGACATAAATGCCGGTAAGCACCGCCATGGCGATGACACACACACTGTAATCAATATCGAAGGCCATCCCAAACAGACGGCTTAACCCGTTATAAAGACTGGCCGTATAAGGAATCAAAAAGATGAAGATAATCACCGAAGCCGCCAGCTTCAAGGGCTTGCTCTCAAAGCGCTGTCCGAAAAATTCCGGCATGGTGGCACTGTTTAAATGCTGCGTCATGATACGGGTACGGCGTCCTAACACTGCCCATGCAAGAAGAGAGCCGATAAATGCATTTCCAAGTCCTGCCCAGGTGGCCGCAATTCCATATTTCCATCCAAACTGTCCCGCATAGCCAACGAACACCACCGCAGAGAAATAACTGGTGCCGTAGGCAAAGGCGGTGAGCCAGGGACCCACGCTCCTTCCCCCCAGCACAAACCCGTTGACATCAGTGGCGTGCCTGCGGCAATAAAATCCAATGCCGATCATGACGCCAAAAAAAACGATAAGCATGGTAAGCTTGATAAAAAGATCCATTCTTTTGTTCCCCCTCTAGTTTTTAATCTGTGCTTCCACAAGACTTCCATGGCAGTACCGCTCTCTGAGCACCGGCTTTTCAATCTTGCCCGTAGGATTTCTGGGCACCTGCTCAAAGATAATCTTTCTTGGCCGCTTATACCTTGGAAGCTCCCTGCAAAACTCCATGATCTCCTCCTCCGTGCAGGAGATACCCTCCTTGAGCTCGATAATTGCCGCCGCGATCTCTCCCAGCCTTGCATCCGGCAGTCCGATCACCGCTACGTCCTTGATCTTGTCATTGCGGCGCAGGAAATCCTCAATCTGTACCGGATACAGATTCTCGCCGCCGGAAATAATGACATCCTTCTTCCGGTCCACCAGATAAATAAACCCGTCCTCATCCATGCGGGCCATATCTCCCGTATAGAGCCAGCCGTCCTTCAAGACTTCCGCTGTTGCCTCGGGATTCTTATAGTAACAGAGCATAACGCCCGGGCCGTGGACGATGAGCTCGCCCACCTCTCCCTGAGGCGTCTCCTGACCCTGCTCGTCCACAATTTTGGCCTCCCAGTGATAGCCCGGTTTTCCGATGGCTCCCACTTTATGTATATTTTCCACGCCAAGATGGACACAGCCCGGCCCTATGGATTCGCTCAGGCCATAATTGGTATCGTACTGATGATGGGGAAAATGCTTCTTCCAGCGCTGAATCAGACTGGGCGGAACCGGCTGAGCCCCGATATGCATCAGCCGCCACTGCTCCAGCAGATAATGCTCCATATCCACCTTTCCGGATTCGATGGCATCTAAAAGATCCTGCGCCCAGGGCACTAACAGCCATACGATGGTACACTTCTCCTCCGTGACCGCCCGGAGAATCCACTCCGGCTTCACGCCCCGAAGAAGCACCGCCTTGCTGGCTGAGAGCAGAGAACCAAACCAGTGCATCTTCGCTCCGGTATGATAAAGAGGCGGAATACACAAAAATGCATCCTCTCTTGTCTGACCGTGATGGTTCTGCTCCGTCTCACAGGAAGAACGCAGAGAAAGGTGGTTGTGCAGAATTGCCTTCGGGAATCCGGTGGTACCGGAAGAAAAATAAATCGCCGCATAATCTGTCTCCTCCAAAGCAACCGGAGGCGCGCTGGAAGAGCAGAATCCCATCAGCTTCAGAAAATCCTCCGTGTAGGAAGGCCCTCCCTTTCCGGGGAAGAACATCATCCTCACCCCCGGCAGTTCTTCCGCTATCGTGTCCATACGGCTGATGAACTCCGGCCCGAAGACCAGCACCTCCACATCCGCAAGCTCCAGACAGTATTTGATCTCCTCCGCAGAATAGCGGAAATTCAGGGGAACTGCCACACCCCCTGCCTTCAAAATGCCGAAATAAACAGGCAGCCATTCCAGACAGTTCATCATCAGAATGCCTACCTTTGTTTCCCGCTCCATCCCCCGGCTTAAGAGCAGGTTGGCGAAACGGTTGGCCCGCCTGTCAAAATCTGCCCAGCTCAGTTCCCTGCGGTAGGGAGCTCCATCTCCTGCGCTCTCTATCAGGCTTGCCTCCCTCCAGGTCACCGCGCTGTCCCGCTCCTGGGAAGGATTCAGCTCCACAAGCGCTGTTTCCGAACCGTATAGACGGGCGTTCCGCTCTAAAAAGTCCGTGATTACCATGTTATGGTTCCTCCTTTTTTGTATTTTAAAACTTCAAAGCTGATTTTCGGATTGTATCCTTTTTAATTGTGTCCGACTGATTACTTAATGGCGTAACCGTTTACCGTGGCATGAGCCACATAGGTTCCCAGCTCTTCTCTGACATCCACCACATAAAGCGCGGTGGTATGCCCCTCCCTTAAGCAGGAAGCCTCGGCAATCAGTTTTCCTCCCTTTGCAGGTGCAAGAAAAGTGATGGAGGCATTCTGGCTGACAATCGTTCTCTCAGAACACCCGTTGGCCGCAATGGCGCAGGCAAAATCCGCCAGTGTAAAAACGGCCCCGCCCATGGGAACATGATTTTCATTCATATGCTTCTCTTCCAGCATCAGGGAACACACTGCCCTCCCCGGCTCCGCGCAGTCAATGCTGATGCCTGTGGTACCCACAGCAAAATGATCGTTTTGAAAACGGCTGCGAACCTTCTCTAAATCTGACATGAATAGACTCCTTCCCAAACAACGGATGCTGACGCATCCTTATGTACGCAACGGATGCTGACGCATCCTTATGTACGCAACGGATGCTGACGCATCCCTATGTACGCAACGAATGCTTTAGCATCCTTAATACCAACAAACACTGTCCTGCTTCGCAGGTCAGCTTGCTGTAGAACATATCTCTACCACTTTAGCACTTTTAATCGTTAAAGTCAACTATGTTTTGTGAGATCTGCCAATATCAATACTATGGTGTTGACAGACAACACAAGAGAAGATAAAATTGATACAGAAGTGGTAAATAAGCTATTTTCTTAATAGCTGAACCACAAATGCCAGAAACGGAGTTACACAGGGGAAGCATTTTCCATACAGAAAATGTATAATGCGTGAGAGTGCATCGCAGAATAGAGGGATTGACTATGGTGGAAATTGGGGCTATCGTTTGGGGCGTAGAGGATGTGCCGCGTGCTATTATGTTTTGGAGCCAAGCGCTAAATTATAAGCTGAAATATCCGGCTTCCGATGATTGGGCGATTTTAATTCCCGTTGACGGAAAGGGGATTCAGCTTTCGCTCAACAAAGTATCGTCGCCCAAGGCCAAACGGCACCATATTGATTTATTTACAGATAACCAGGAAGCGGAAGTAAAAAGATTGCTTGCACTTGGGGCGACAAGAAAAGCGTGGAAATATCCGCCAGAGGCAGATTATGTGGTTTTACAAGATCCAGATGGGAATCCGTTTTGTGTGGTACAGCGATAGAAGGGCATAATTCGGACAGGATACTTCCGAATAGATACCAGGGTCGGAATGGGTTTGTCATTTTCTATCGTAATAGATAAATATGCGCCATCTCTCCATCCCACACAACTTTCTCTATCACCTCTCTCAAAAAATCTCTTTTCTGTGAGACAGCAAGCTCTTCAAATAGTTTTGAAAAATCTGTCAATTTCTCTGCTATCCTGGGGATACAATCCATCATCTCTCTCTTTCCACCCTTATCCGCTGTTTCCATCTGCTCTCTCAAAACCAGGCATTCCCTGTCCAGCTTCCGGATTTCTTCATTAATGTATTGCATCGAAACGCTCCCATCCTCCAACAGCTTGATGGAAGTAATCAGCTTTTGAATCTCCCCTTTTTTCCTCTCATATTCCTGCCGTGCAAGCTGCTCTGCCGACGTGACCTCGCAGTTTGACTCCTCAATCTGCCTACGCAGTTCTTCCAGCATGGGAATAACCCCTGCATCCAGTTTGGCATGGCCTATGATTTTGTTACAGACCGCAGCATCCAATGTATTTCCATGCACATTTGAATTATTGCATTTCTCCCCATGAGTCATATCCTTATAAGGACAGCGATAAGAAAAAGTCCTCTCTCCTTTTTCTGTCCGTCTGGACGACGGATAATTCTTAGGACGCATTTTGTGTCCGCAGGTACATTGAAGCAGTCCCGACAAAAGCGCGGCAGTATTTCCGTGTTCTCTGAAAGCGGCTCCCTTACCTTTGTTGTCCTCCAATAACCGCTGAACATAGACAAATTCTTTTCCTGTAACAATTCCTTTATGGCGCCCCTTTGCGATAATCCAGGATTCCCAAGACGTATTTTGATTTCTGTACTTAACGGAAGTCGTTTTGGCATATCCCATTAATCCTGACTCATGATCGAGCTCCTCTCGGTCAATGCAGACTTGACAGCCAAGATCATAGAAATATTGGTATGCTTCTTCGTCCGCAATACAGTAGACAGGATTGGTCAGAATGTCCCGAATACCGGAAATATAGAATTTCTTTCCGCTCCGCGTCTCTATCCCGCTGGCAAGAAGATACTTCAGTACTTTTGTGATGGAGCGGTTCTCCATAAAGTAAGAAAAGATAAATCGTGCCAATTCAATTTCATCAGGATTCTGAACCAGACAAAACACAGATTTTTTCTTGAAAGCGCTGATCTCCTTCTCCACTTTTACAGAGGAATATCCAAGAGGTGTGTTGCCCCCCAGCCAGCGTCCGCTTCTCGCCAGCAGCATCATATTGTCTCTGACACGCTCCGCAATCTGCTCCCGCTCCATCTGAGCTAGCACGCCTGAAAAATACAGCATTGCCTTGCCAATAGGAGTTGTGGTGTCAAACTTTTCTTTGATGCTGATAAAAGAAGTCTCTTTTTTTGCCAGTTCTTCCATCAAATTTGCCAAGTCTGCCAGATTCCTTCCAAGACGGTCAAGCTTATAGCAGACCAGATAGTCAAAATGCTTTTCCTTCATGTCCTGCATCATTCTCTGAAATTGCGGACGTTTTGTATTTTTGCCGGAAAAACCTTCATCCTCATATTCCAGAATTTCTGCTTGACAGCCGCCCTCTACAAACATGGCTATGTATTCCCTGCACATAATAATCTGATTTTCTACGCTGTCGCCTTTCCCTGTCCATTTAGATTTTCTGCTGTATATGGCTATTCGCACGGATAATCCCCCTCTTTCTCCAGGGGCTTTTTACAGCAGCTTTCCTTCACACCCTTGATTAATATTTCAACTATTCTCAGTTTTTCTTCCCTCGTAACCCCTCCCTCTTCCATTATTTCTTTTGCATACAGGATTGCGGCTCCATTTATTTTCGGCTGTAGATATTTCATTTCTTTTCCGTTTTCAATTTGACAGTTTACAGTATGGTTTCGCATATAAGGCTCCGCATTACTCTCAAAGCAATTATATGCATTTTTACTGCTTTCTTTTCTTTAGATATCTAAAAAGTTTCCACTGCCGCAGTGTCGGTAAATCCACCCTGCTCTCCATTATCGCAGGACTCCTCAGTCCGCAGTCCGGCGAAATTCTGCTAAATGAAGGTTCTCAGGAAAAAATCCGTATTGGCTACATGCTCCAGCAGGACCACCTGCTGGAATGGCGCACCATCTGGAAAAATGTACTCCTCGGCCCGGAAATCAATAAATCCCTGTCCCCTGAAAAGGAAGCTCTTGCCGAAAAGCTTCTGAAAGACTATGGCCTTTACAAATTTAAGGACAAAAAGCCCACAGAACTCTCCGGCGGCATGAAGCAGCGTGCTGCTCTGATCAGAACCATGGTCATGGAGCCTGGACTTCTTCTTCTGGATGAGCCCTTCAGCGCATTGGATTACCAGACAAGACTGATGGTTTCTGCCGATATTGGGAATATTATCCGTTCCTGCGGTATCACTGCCATTCTGATTACCCACGATCTGTCGGAAGCGATCTCTCTGGCTGACAGAATCCTTGTGCTCACCAGACGCCCGGCCACCATCAAAAATAACATTCCGGTTCACCTCACACTGCCGGAAAATACTCCCTTAGCAGCAAGAAATGCCCCGGAATTTCAGGATTTATTCAGTTTACTTTGGAAGGAGATTTCTGATGAATATAGCGGATAAACAACGAACGGATTCTTTTCATCCGAAAAGGGGCCTGACGGCCCAGCAGCTCTATGTGAAAAAACATCACAGACATCATCATCTGATCACTCTCTCCCGCATTCTGGTCTTACTGCTGTTTCTTGCCCTGTGGGAGTGCTCCGGCAGACTTGGATGGATTGACACCTTCTTTTTCAGCAGCCCCAGCATGGTGGTGTCCTTCTTTATACACATGCTCATGGATGGCTCCTTTTTTACCCATACGGGGATTACCCTGCTTGAAACTCTGCTGAGCTTTCTGCTGATTACCCTCATTTCCATCCTGGCTGCCACTCTTTTGTGGTATTCCAAAACCTTATCGGAAATTGCAGAGCCTTATCTGGTGGTTTTAAACAGCCTGCCCAAATCTGCTCTGGCTCCGCTTTTCATCGTCTGGCTTGGCACCGGAATCAACACCATCATTGTCGCCGGAATCTCCGTTGCAATTTTCGGCTCGGTGATCAGCCTCTATACCAGCTTTAAGCAAGTAGACTCAGAAAAGCTCAAGCTGATCTACACCCTGGGCGGAAACCGTTTTGACGCCTTTCATAAGGTGGTTCTTCCCTCCTCCATTCCGGCTCTGCTCAGCAACATGAAAGTCAATATCGGCCTGGCGCTGGTAGGGGTGATTATCGGTGAATTTCTGGCGGCAAGACGGGGATTGGGATATCTGATTATTTATGGGTCACAGGTTTTCAGAATGTAGGCGGGAGAGACAAAAGTAGATATCCCATTAAACTACGGCTTCTATCAGTACTTTTTCTCCAAAGGCAATTTCTTTTACGCCAATCTGCTTTTTCTGATTAAAATTAAAGCTGATCATATAACCTTTTTTCAAGTGGTAGTGATCAAGGTAACCCAGAAGCTGCTCTTCACCTCTTTCATTATAGTCATTCCCTCTCCATAGCTTAAGTTCGACTACAAACTGCTCACCTTTATAATCAACAATTACATCCGTCCGCTCCATGTTTCTTGTCTGCGCCTCAATATAGTAATTGCCTGTCCCATTGATAATCGGCTTAAGATAAAGAAGAAAATATCTCCGCCCTGCTTCTTCCAGAAATGTTTCCTCAAGGTCACCATATAAATCATTAAAATGCACTGCAAATTTAGAAAGTACCAGCGTCATATCCAAGTGTCCATTTGTGATAAACTGATTCTTTTCACACAGAGCAGCTTTATAGATATCGCTTGATAAAGCCTCCTTTGAAAGAAAGAGATTATACAATACTGTCTCAAATACTCTGTTTGAAATCACTGCATTGCCCGATGAGTTTTTGATAAATCCAAGCATTTCAGCCATCTCAATCGTTTTATTTAAGGGGCTGTAAGGAATCATACTTCCATTAAACAATAAGGCGTAAATCAGATCATGCAGGTCGGGGTAATCTTCCAGTTTTCCTGCCAGCGACTCAAATAAAGTATTTTTCTCAGCGAGCAGTATTTTTATTGCTTCTGTTATCCCTCTGATTGTCCATACACTCTCCCTGTCCGGGAACCCGTCTTTGCCCACAATCCGTTCATCAAGCAGCTTACAAATATAAGAAACCAGAAACGGATAGCCTGATGTGTAGGCATAAATCTCTTTGGCCACAGCCGGAATATCCATATTTATCTGATAATCCTTTTTGTATTCCGACAGCATTCCTGCGATATCCCTTTCTGAAAAACTCATATCTACAAGGAAATCAGCCGCTATGTTCCATGGACTGTTCGTCTTATGCATTCCGTCCGACCTGATTTTATACTGTATATTCTTTACATCATAAACCCCCGCCAAAATAACAGACCAGAAGGTCTGCACCTGATCACGGTTCATATAATATCTCCGAAGTTGTGCCAGGAAATCAAGAAACACCTGATTATTTGTTGCGCTGTCAACTTCATCAATGATCAAAACCATCGGTTTTCGGGTGTTCATACATATGTTGCTTAAATACTCGAATAATTCATACAGTTCTATTTCATCCTTTTCATCCTGCAATGCCTTCCGCAATACGCATACAGCCCCTCCGGCGTCATCATTTTCCATCTCTTTGATAAAGATTCTTGCAAACGTTAATGCAAATGTATTTTCATCCCTGAATTTGGCCGCCCCCAGCATTTGAAAATCCATATTTATCACTTTATATTCTTCTCTCAAAAAGCGGCTTAAAGCTTTCAGGGTAGTTGTCTTTCCATATTGGCGTGCCCTGTTTACCGTAAAGTAAGCGCCGTCATCCACCATCTTTTTTATTTCCCGAAGCCGCTGTGAAATATCAACCATATAATGCTGTTCCGGTTTACAGTCTCCATTTACATTAAATTTCCTGTTCACTGATTTGGCTCTCCCCTTTTCATACTTATAGCATGACAACTGTTACTCGCCCCCGCCAATTAATGCTGGTCTTTGAACTGCTTTCAGTATACCCTATAACTGCTCACAATAGCAAGGTTTATCCGGGATTATCCCCCGGAGAGTTTATAGCAAGCGCAATTATTTTGCCGTTTTCTATAGTATCTGCCATCTTCCCCGGCCATTAGGGGTACTGTATCTGACCTTTCCTTCCTCTTTCAGCTCGCGAATCCTTCTATGTACCAGGGAGAGATTCACTCCCATCTCCCCGGCGATCTCTTTTGCCGTGATCTGCGGTTTTTGCTCCATAAGGCTCAATATCGTTTTCTTCTCTTCTTCAATCAAAGGCCGGTGTGAGGTACTGCATGTCTGTGCCACCCGGATTCTCGTAAACGTATCTGTCTCGTCCTTCACAAAAGAGAACATTTTAGAAGAAACATTTTCATCTGAAAATCCTGTAAATTCCCGTGCATCCAAATAAACCTCCATATAGGCGGGAAAAATCTCTATCTTAGAAACGGAATTGATCATATCCGCTGCCTGCGCCTGCCTGATCACTCCTTCCTCCAGCTTCCTGCGGATCGTCTCTATCCGGCTCTCTAGCCCGTCATTCTGAAGGAGGGCATCTTCCATACACTTAAGCTTTTCTTCTATCTCAAACTTCCTACATTCCAGCTCCCCACTCTTAACTTTAAAATCCACATCTGAGATAACGCCGTTAAGCAGCTTCTCCAAAAGGATATTTTTCTGCCCGGCGATTTTATCCCGCATGGTTTCCAGCTCCTCCTTTCTGGAAGATGCCTCCCTCCCGCTCAAAGCTTTCCTCAGTATCGCAAGTGTCTCCCTCAGCAAAGCATCCTTCTTTTCTTCCGCTCTTTGGTACTTTTGGTCACAAAGCCGCTCCAGCATGGTATACATCTTCTTCTCATCCAGATGCACATTGTCGCATCCATCCTTTTTTTCTGCCCCCCATTGCTGCTTATCTGCTTTTCGAATACGATCTCTGCGCATCTGCGGCTCTTTTCTCCCATTCTGCAGATAAAGACTGCATTTCCACTCCGCCACTCTGCCGCTTTTGTTCTGACGTACAGTTCGGTAAAAAGGTCTGCCGCAGAGCCCGCAGACCAATTTCCCTGACAAGTCATATTTTCCCGGAGTACTTCCTTTGCTATCAGTACCGCCCCGGTTTCCCTCCTGCCTCCTCTGGTCCAGCCCCCGGTTAGCCTTTTCAAACAGTTCCTCATCCACGATCTGTGGGAGAGCATTTTCATGAAAAAGCCATTCCGAGGGCGGATTTTTATAAATCTGTTTGCTCTCAAAATCATAGTGTTGCCGATTCTGGACAATCGTTCCCTTATAAATGGGATTCCGGATGATATTCCTGATAAGGGAAGCTCCAAGCATTTTCCCTTTGTGGTTACAGTACCCATGCTGATAAAGTATCTCTGCGCTGCAGTGGGTGCCATAGCCCCCAGCCGAAAGTTCAAAAATCATCCTTATCATTTCCGCTTCTTTTGGGTCTATCACAATGCTTTTATCAGGCATCTTCTTATATCCGTATGTCTGATTTGTAAATACAAAGCTTTTTCCCTCTTTCTGCCTGTTTCTGTGGGCATTGTTGATCTTCTTGCTCAGCTCCCGGCTGTATTCCTCCGCCAGGATTGCCTTGATTCCGGTAATCAGCGCGTCGTCCGGCGTATAAAATTTCCGTTCAAGGTACATATAGAGACGTTTCCGGTTCCTCTGCATCCGGTCGAGAAACAGATACCAGTCTTTGGTATTACGCATAAGTCTGTCCTGACTTTTGATTACAATAATATCAAACCTGTCACTTTCAAGATCCGCATAAAGCCTGTTATATTCACCTCGTCCTTTCACCGTAGTTCCGCTCCTAGCTTCCACATAGGTGTCGACAAGCTGCCAGCCTGCTTCCGAAACACAGCGCCTGGATTCCTGCACCTGCTTGATCAGCGCGTCCCTCTGGGATTCTTCCTCCGTACTGCAGCGGTTATAGATGACTGCGCGCTCTCTCAACTGCTCTGCCCCTCCTTCCTGATCAGGCGTAGCATCCGGAGTTGCTCTTCTGAGGTAATAAGTTTTTCCTGGAATAAAATGCGGGAAACCTGCTCGATAATTCTCAAATCTTCCCTGGACATAAAATCGCCTCCTGCCCTGTATAAAGGCATCGAATTTATTAAATTTTATGCCCCGTATCAGGTATTTCATGAACACAGCAGTATCCATGTAAAAAGGCGCTTTTCCTCACTTTTTCCTCCCAAACCCACTCCCCTCATAAACTCTCACCGGATTTCCTCTGACAATCCTCGTATGCTCTCTCCACGCCTGATTTGCCTGCTTATCTCCCGCTTCCCGCTCCATGACCGCAAGAATCCCCTGCAATCTCTTAAGCGCTTTCTGCTTATTCCTATACTGACTTCTCTCTTCCGTGGAGACAGCCGTGATTCCTGTCGGAATATGAATAATTCTCACCCCGGTTTCCACCTTGTTCACATTCTGTCCGCCTTTTCCGCCGCTGTGAAATTTTTCAACTCTATACTCCGCCTCCGACGGTATCTCCTCCTTTTCCGGGATGATGCTCACATCCACATACCAGTTCTTCCTTTTGTGCTCCGGCCTTATGGGGCTTTTGCATATCCAGAGAACAGTCCCCTCCAGGTAAGACATATCTGTTTCGGCGGCAAAGAGGATGGAATGAAAACACCCCTTCCTCCTGCCCTCTCTCCTTGAGACTTCCTCAATATCCGGGAATTCCCTTTTCCATGCTTCAAACAGCTTTCCCACAGCCAGCTGGCACTCTTCCGGCCCTTGGCCTGCGCTGATCTGAACTAACATTTTCGGTCTCCTCCTTATCCTTTTCCGTCAGCCTTGAAATTGTAGACGGGCTTCAAAATATGGGTGACCTCCACCGTATCTTCAATATTTCCCAGCAGCTTTTCCATTGGACGGTAGGCGAAAGGCGCTTCATCCAGGGTATCTGCTCCAATACAACTGCAATAGATTCCCTTCATTTCATTTTTAAAGGCCGACACCGTATAACTGCTCTTTACTTCATCTCTTCTCATGCGCCTGCCGGAGCCGTGGGGCGCCGACTCATTCCAGTCAGGATTTCCCTTCCCGACTCCAAGAAGCACCCCGTCGCGCATATTCACAGGAATGATAACCCTTTCTCCTTTCGCCGCGGAGATAGCCCCCTTCCGCAAAATCCTCTTATCTGAAAAAGTCCCCACATAATTATGGACAGAGGAAAAGCTCTCCAACGCCTTCAGCTTCATTCCCTTCAAAATCTCCGCAAGAATAATCTCCCGGTTTAACTGCGCATATTCCTGCACCACACCCACATCAGCAATATAATCCTCCATCAGTTCCCCTTCCAGCCACATCATGGGATAGGGAACCTCTTCGCCACTCTCCTTCAAAAGCTCTGCCCCGGCATCCACGTAATAGTCTGTGACTTCCTTCCCAAGATGCCTGCTGCCGGAATGGACAATAATATAAAGCCTGCTGTCCTCATCCTTATCCACCTCGATGAAATGGTTGCCGCCCCCAAGCGTTCCAAGACTTAAGGCCGTCTTTTCTTTATGGATGTGTCTATGACAGCGAAGCCTTTCCGGCTCAAATGCTTCCGTCATGCGGTGCGCTTTCTTTCTGATCTGAAAGCCGGAAGGGATGCTTTCCCTGATCACCTTATCCAGCTTCTGCATTTCGATCCTTTTTTCCCTGATCGCTGCGCAGGTCATACCGCATCCGATATCCACACCCAGAAGGTTGGGGATCACCCTCTTCCCCACCGTCATGGTAAGCCCGATGGTTCCCACCTTCCCGGGATGGACATCCGGCATCACCCCCGAATCCTGCACCCCTCCGATACCGGATTGTCGCAGATCATCTGAAGCTGTGCCCCGGCATAATCCTCCATATCGTCTGTAAATACTTTTGCCTGTGCATATTTTCCTTTTACTATTTCCATACTCATTCTCCATTTATGGACGCAAAAAAGCACCTCAACAAAGAGATGCTTTCCATAATCTTTCCTTATACCTGCCGAAATCTTATCCGGCAGTTTATCAAAGCCGCCATACTTACAAGACAGCCTGTTGAATTTAAGTCACTGTCATGCCCCACAGGTCAGTGACCAAACAACGGATAACACGCTTCGCGAATTATCCTTATGTTAATAAAAGAAAGGCGGATGCGTCTTTTGCTGTTTCCATTACTCCATATATATTGAATCTGATGCTCGCAACAAGGCTTATCAGAAAAAATGACAAGCGTTTGTAGTATTTTTATACTTTTTTTAGATTCCATGTATTTTGATTTCAAAACACATATGCTAAACTGTTCTTATACTCGTAATGGCAACCCGTACAGACCACAGGCACAAGGAGGAACTACATGGATTCATTTGTAGAATTTAAAAATGTGGGCAAGACCTATCATATGGGAGAAGTGGATATCGAGGCTCTCAGAGATGTGAATTTTACCATCCAAAAAGGGGAATTCTGCGTTGTGGTGGGAGCCTCCGGTGCCGGTAAGACCACGATTTTGAATATTTTGGGAGGAATGGACTCCCTCTCCTGCGGGCAGGTGTTTTTGGACGGGGCGGAAATCTCCTCATATAATAAAAAGAAGCTGACAACCTATCGGCGCTTTGACATCGGTTTTGTCTTTCAGTTTTACAATCTGGTGCAAAACCTGACCGCCCTTGAAAATGTGGAGCTGGCGGCGCAGATTTGTAAGGATCCTTTAGATGCCATGTCGGTTTTGGAGATGGTGGGATTAAAGGACAGAGCGGGAAATTTCCCGGCCCAGCTCTCCGGCGGGGAACAGCAAAGAGTGGCCATTGCCAGAGCCCTTGCCAAAAATCCTAAGCTTCTGCTCTGTGATGAGCCCACAGGGGCCCTTGACTACAATACCGGTAAGGCAGTTCTGAAATTATTGCAGGACGCCTGCCGCAAAAATGGAATGACCGTAGTGGTCATTACCCACAATCAGGCGCTGACCGCCATGGCGGACAGAGTCATCACTGTCAAAAACGGAACCGTGCGGAAGATGGAACTGAACGAACATATTGTGCCAGTAGAGGAAATCGAATGGTAGTGAGCCTCCTGATGAAACATCCGGGAGAAAAACACAAGTAACCAAAGGAGCAAATGGATGAGCAGCAAAATGGTTAAGACTACGATCAGGGAAATCAGGGGGAGTCTCGGACGGTATATGGCAATTCTGGCTATCGTGATGCTGGGCGTAGGGCTTTTTATGGGGTTAAAGGCCACCACACCGGCAATGATTGCAACGGAAAGCGCCTATCTGACAGAACAGAATTTTTTCGATTTCCGGCTTCTGTCCACAGTAGGCTTTTCCGAGGAAAGCGTGGACGCGCTGATGGAACTGGATGAAATTGCAGATGCGGAAGGAGCAATTTCCGTAGACGCCATATGCACCATGGATGAAAAAAGCGATATCTATAAATTCCACACGATTCCCCAAAAAATCAACCAATTGGTGCTGATTGCAGGCAGAATGCCGGAGCGCGCTGACGAATGCCTTCTGGACAGCGCCATGTATGGTGAAAATGCGATTGGCTCCCAGATTACCGTGACGGATGACAATAATGAGGATACTCTTGAACTGTTTGATAACCGCACCTTTACCGCTGTGGGAATCGTGCGCACGCCCTATTATATCAACTTTGAACGGGGAACCACTTCTATCGGCGATGGGAAAATAGGGGCTTTTCTTTATGTGCCCCGGGAAGCCTTTGACTGCGATTACCTCACCGAGATTTACGTGACAGCGACAGAAAAGTATGACGTTTATACGGACGAATACGAATCTTATATAGAGTCCATCACCGATACAGTGGAAGAAAAGACAGAGCTTCTTGCCCAGGACAGATATGGAGAGCTTGTAGCCACCGCCCAGGAAAAAATCGACGATGCCCAAAATGAGCTGGATGACAAAAAATCCGAAGCGGAGGAAGAGCTGAGCGATGCCTGGCAAAAGATTTTAGACGGAGAACAGGAGCTATCGGACGGACAACAGGAGATCGCTGACGGCGAAAAGGAAATCGCTGACGGGCAAAGAGAGATTGCTAACATCAAACAGGAGCTTGCTGACGCGGAGCAGGAAATCCTAGACGGTGAAAAGGAGATCGCCGAAAAGGAACAGGAACTGAAAGATGCGGACGAGGAGCTGAAATATCACGAGTGGGAAATCTTCGCCCATGAGCTGGAGCTCTCCCAGTCCTGGGATAAGTTAGAGGAAGCAAAAGAGGAGCTAAAACGGCAGGAGGAAAAGCTGGCAGAGAAGGAAGCTCCCCTTAAGGAGCAGGAAGGGATGCTGCTTGCGCAGGAAGCGGAATTATCAGATCAGTTGGCAGAGCTTGACAGCCAGGAGGCAGAGCTAGGCGGTGCGGCAGCAGAGCTTGACAACCAAGAAGCAGCTTTAGCCGCACAGGAGCAAGAGCTCAATACACAAGCCGAAGAATTAGAGGCAGGACACATGGCTGGCATGGTTTCCGATGAAGAGTATGAAGCCGGCATGGCTCAGATTGAAGCTGGTCGCGAGCAGATATCCGCAGGCAGAGACCAGCTTGAAGAGGCCAAGTCCCAGCTCCAATCCGGCCTCGAACAAATCCAATCCGGCAGAGACCAACTTCAGGAAGGCCTCGGCCAGATTCGGTCTGGTCTTGCAGAGATCCAGACCTACAAGGAGCAGTTTCAGGAAGGCTGGGATGAGATCAAGGAGGCCCACGCCAAAATCAAACACAATGAAAAGTTGCTTCTGGAAGCGGACGCAGAGCTGCGCTCGGCCAAGTCCGAGGTCACCGATGCCAGAGCCGAATGGGAGGACGGCAAGACTCAGCTTGAAGAGGCCAAAACAGATTTGGAAGAGGGAAAAGCCGAGCTTACAGACGGCAGAGAAAAGCTTGCGCAGGCCCAAAAGGACATCCTCAAAGCCCAGTCCGATCTGGAAGAGGGCCGCGCGGAGCTGGAGGACGGCAGGACAGAACTGGCAGATGCCAGAACAGAATACAGTGATGCAAAGGAAGAATTTGAGACAGAGGTAGCGGATGCCCAGCAAAAAATAGATGATGCCAGGCAGGAGCTTGCAGACCTTGAAGCGCCGGACACCTATGTCCTTGACCGGAATACCAATGTGGGCTATGCCTGCTATGAGAGTGATTCCAATATTGTTGCGGCCATTGCCAATGTATTCCCCGTGTTTTTCTTCCTGGTTGCGGCTCTCATCTGCATGACCACCATGAACAGAATGGTGGAGGAACAGAGAACCCAGATCGGCGTGCTCAAAGCCCTTGGCTACGGAAATGGGGCTATCATGGGGAAATTTTTGTTTTACGCTGGTTCTGCGGCGGCGATTGGAGCCGTCATCGGATGTATCGTTGGCACCTGGCTTTTCCCGAAAGTCATATGGATTGGGTACGGAATCATGTACAGCATGGGAGAAATTGAGTATTACTTTGACCTTCCGCTCTCGCTCCTTTCCATGGCAGTTTCCCTTCTCTGCTCTATGGGTGCGGCTTATTTTTCATGCAGGCATGAGCTGCTCAGTGTACCCGCCAACCTGATCCGCCCGAAGGCGCCCAAGAGCGGCAAACGGATTTTTCTTGAAAAAATCCCCTTTATCTGGGGCAGGATGAAGTTTCTGCATAAGGTTTCCGTGCGGAATATTATCAGATATAAGAAGAGATTCTTCATGATGATACTGGGCATCAGCGGCTGCACCGCCCTGCTTGTCACAGGCTTTGGCATCAAAGATTCCGTCATGAACATCGCGGAAATGCAGTACGATGAAATCCAGGTCTATGACATTGACATCACCTTTTCAGATGGCGTTACAGAAAAGGATATCAATGAACTATCAGAGCAGACCAGCGATCTGCTTAAGGAGATTGGCTACCGATACGAAAAGAGTGTGGATTTGAGCTTTGGCGGCCGGATCAAGTCCGTTTATCTGGAAATTCCAAAGGACAGCGAACAAATCACTGCCTTTTTAAGACTGCATACCGAGGATGGCGTGGAAATCCCCTGGCCGAAAGAGGGGGAGGCTGTCCTCAGCGCAAAAATAGCAGAGAATATGGGAATCAAAGTGGGTGACGAAGTGATGTTACTGGATAGCGACAGAAACAGCCTGAGCGTAAGGGTCTCTGCCCTGTGCGAAAATTTTGTCTATAACTACATTTATGTGGATAAGGAAACCTATCAGACTCAGACTGGCTCAGAACCGGAATACAAAAGCGCTTTTGCTCTGGCAAAGGAGGGCGCCGACGTCCACGAGGCCGCGGCGGCAATTGCCGACAGGAAGAATGTCCTTGCCGTTTCCGTGATCGCAGATATGCGGGCGAGAATCGCAAACATGATGGAAAGCATGAACTATATCGTTGCCCTGATTATCATCTGTGCGGGGAGCCTTGCTTTCATCGTGCTTTATAACCTGACCAACATCAATATCACAGAGCGGATCCGCGAAATCGCCACCATCAAGGTTCTGGGCTTTTATGCACGGGAGACGGCTGACTACGTTTTCCGTGAAAATCTTATGCTCACCTTCCTGGGCGCCCTTGTGGGGCTGGGGCTTGGAAAATGGCTTCACTGGTTTGTGATGTACAACATCAACATTGACATGATTTCCTTCAAGACTCTGATCACCCCTGTTAGCTACCTGCTCAGCCTTTTGTTTACCTTTATCTTTGCCATGCTGGTAAACGGCTTTATGTATTTTAAGCTGGAAAAAATCAACATGGCCGAGTCCTTAAAATCCATTGAGTAGCTCCCGCATGGCAGTGACAGCATAGGGTAAAGTCCTTTCCCCAGTGTACAAAGGGCAAAATTTTTATCCCGGATATACTTACTTTCTATCATCCGCGCCCACCATCTCTTCCAGCTCAACATGGTGATTACCTCCATCATTATTCTGTGTGTCATCGCCATGGGCTTATACCAGTGCATTCAGTGGGTTGAGCATCTGTACAAAAAGAAAGCCTAAGCCGTATCTCTCTGAAAGCTTTCATTTTTCAGCTTCCGATACACGGTCAGATACATGGTGAGGAAACAGGCCAGTCCGCCGATTGCATTGGAAATGGGCTCTGCCAGAAAAATTCCGTCCACCCCCAAACCAAATTTCGGAAGAAGTATGGTAAGCGGCGCCACAATCACGGCTTTCCGCAAAAGGGAAAAGAAAATGGCCTGTCTGGAGTAGCCCAGCGCCGTGAAGGAGGCTTGCCCGGAGAACTGAAAGGACATAAAGAAAAATCCGAAAAAGTAAATCCGGATTGCCCTCACTCCGGCCTCCAGCATGGCGCCATCCTCCGTAAAGACAGACAACAGAAGGCGGGGGCAGAGAATCACTGCCAACCACGCCAAAAGCGTGTAAAGAATTCCGATCACCGACATGAAACGAATCCCCTGGCACACTCTCTCAAACCGCCTTGCCCCATAATTATAGCCCAGCACCGGCTGTGCGCCGCTGGTAAGGCCGCTGACCGGGAGAGACAAAATCTCGCGGACAGAATTGAGCACTGTCATGATTCCCACATACAAGTCCCCGCCATAAACTTTCAGTGTGGCATTGCACACAATCTGTACCAGCGCATTGGTTCCCTGCATGATAAAGCCTGCCATTCCCAACGAAGAAATTTCGGAAGCCAGCTTCCAGTCCACCCTCAGATTTTCCTTTTTAATCCGAAGCTGCGTCTCCTTCCCCATAAGGAAATGCAATACCCAGATACAGGATGCGATCTGACTCAATATCGTGGCAAGAGCCGCACCGCTCACTCCCATATGGAAACTGAAAATAAAAATGGGATCCAGAATCAGATTCAGCACGGCTCCCAGCAGTGTGGTCATCATACCTGTCTTCGGAAAGCCCTGGGCATTGATAAAGCCATTTAGCCCGGTAGAGAGCATGGCAAAGGGCGTCCCCAGAAGATAAATCTTCAGATATGCATCCGCATACACATAAGAAGCGTCACTGGCTCCAAACAGATACAAAACGGGCCTGCGAAACACAAGACAGAGCGCCATGATTATCATGGAACTGCACAGCAGAAGGAAAAAAGTATTTCCCAGGATCTTTTCCGCCCGCTTCTCCTGCTCCGCTCCTCTTGCTATGGAAAATAAGGGTGCCCCTCCGGTTCCAAAGAGATTAGTGAACGCCGCAATAATCGTCGTCAACGGAAACGCCAGCCCTATGCCCGTCAGCGCCATACTGTCCGCTCCCGGCAGATGCCCGATATAAATTCGATCTACCACATTATATAAAAGCTGCACCAGTTGCGCCAGCATCAGCGGAATAGACTGGTATATGATATTTTTCCAAACTTTTCCTTCTGCAAAATTACGTGTCATTTCCAGGCCTCATTCCTTCTCTCCAAAAGCCTTTCGCTATCTGTCCTGACTACCTGCACCCCATCATACCAATGACAGGGCCGCTTCGTCTGCCACAACAACAACATCATTATGTAACTGCAAAACGGAAGCCTGAACCTGAGGGGTGATCTTTCCGAAGAAAGCCTCCTTTACGATCGCTGCCTTATCTTCTCCGCTGACCACTACCAGAATCTTCCTGGCCTGCATAATTGTCTTGATTCCCATAGTATATGCCTGCTTCGGAACCTCATCAATCGATGCAAAAAATCTCTGGTTTGCCTTTATGGTGGACTCTGTCAAATTCACACAATGGGTTTCTCCCTTAAATTCCTCTCCCGGCTCATTAAATCCAATATGACCGTTATGTCCCAGTCCCAAAAGCTGCAAATCTACTCCGCCCGTAGCTGCAATGATCCGGTTATAATCAGAACAGGCCTTCTCGCTGTCCGGTTCCGTGCCGTCCGGTAAAAAGGTTCTCTTTGGATCCACATTCACCTTACTGAAAAGATGCTCATGCATAAAATAGTAGTAGCTCTGGTCATTCTCCTTTGTAAGCCCCTTGTACTCATCCAGGTTAACCGTAGTAACTCCCGAAAAATCCAAATCTCCCTTCTGATACCAATCCACAAGACAGTTGTAAGCGCCAATCGGCGTCGAACCTGTGGCAAGTCCCAACACACATTCCGGCTTCATGATAATCTGGGCCGAAATAATATTTGCCGCTTTCCTGCTCATGTCATCATAATCCTTTGCTCTGATAATCCTCATTTTTCCTTCTCTCCTTCTCTGTACTCATTCTCTGTTCTGAACAAACGCTGTCTCGCCTTGCGAGCCAGCTTATTGTAAATCGAGTAAGGGAAATTAATATCCCTACTCGTCGCGCGAGGCGCACATTGCGGAAGCAACAAATTCCTCTGTGCGCCCCTTCGCACAAAAAAAGCACCGGACAATATATCCAGTGCTTTTCATGCCGATGACGAGACTTGAACTCGTACAATGTTGCCATCGTCAGATTTTGAGTCTGATGCGTCTGCCAATTCCGCCACATCGGCTTTTTATAAGCTGTTTCACAACTGAAAAATATTGTACCATATTAACTCATCAATTACAAGTTTTTTTTAATTCTATTTTTCTTCTATTTCTCTGAAAGAAAAAATTTTCTAAAAATCTAATTTCTCGAATATATCCAGGCAATCCAGCGTTGCAAAATAATCCCGCGGCGTCTCCGCCCTGCGGATCAGCTGAACGCTTCCATCCTCCTTAAGGAGGAGTTCTGCCGACCTGAGCTTTCCGTTATAATTGTAACCCATGGCATGTCCATGTGCTCCTGTATCGTGAATCACAAGATAATCCCCCATGGCGATTTCCGGAAGCATTCTGTCAATGGCGAACTTGTCATTATTTTCACACAGGGAACCCGTCACATCATACTTATGGTCACAGGGCGCGTTCTCTTTCCCAAGCACCGTAATATGGTGGTAAGCGCCATACATGGCAGGACGCATCAGATTGACCGCACAGGCGTCTACTCCGATGTATTCCTTATGAATATGTTTCTCATGAATGGCCTCTGTCACAAGCTGCCCATAAGGCCCCATCATAAACCGCCCCATCTCCGTATAGATGGCAACATCTCCCATCCCTGCCGGTGTGAGCACTTCCTCATAGACCTTTCGCACGCCTTCCCCAATGGCTCTGATATCATTTGCTTCCTGATCCGGCCGATAGGGAATCCCCACTCCGCCGGACAGATTAATAAACTTAATGTCCGCACCCGTTTCTTTTTCCAACTGTACGGCAAGTTCAAACAATTTTCCCGCAAGGACCGGATAATAATCATTACTTACCGTATTGCTGGCAAGAAACGCATGAATTCCGAAGTTCTTCACTCCTTTTTCCTTCAAAATACGGTATCCCTCAAACATCTGCTCTGTGGTAAAGCCATACTTGGAATCTCCCGGATTATCCATAATCCCGTTACTCATCTGAAAAATACCGCCGGGATTATAACGGCAGCTCATGGTTTCAGGCAGCTTTCCCAAAATCTTCTCCACAAAATCAATGTGTGTGATATCATCCAGATTGATGATTGCTCCCGCCCTGGCCGCATAAGCATATTCCTCTGCCGGCGTATCATTGGAGGAAAACATGATATCCTCTCCCTTCATTCCCAATGCCCTGCTGAGCATCAGCTCTGTCATGGAAGAACAGTCACAACCGCAGCCAAATTCCCTCAAAATCTGAATCAGACAGGGATTGGGGGTAGCCTTCACCGCAAAATACTCCTTAAATCCCGGATTCCACGCAAAAGCCTCCTTCACCGCCCTGGCATTCTCCCGGATTCCTTTTTCATCATAAATATGAAAAGGTGTGGGATAATTCTTCACAATTTCCTGCACCTTTTCCAAAGTAACAAAGGGTAGCTTCTTCATAATTTTCCTCCTCATAGGTATCAGATATTTTCTATCTGCCAATCAATGGGGCTGGCGCCATGCTTTTCCAAAAATTCATTGGTCTGGCTGAAATGCCTGCACCCGAAGAATCCTCTGAAAGCCGACAATGGGCTTGGATGAGATGCCTTCAATATCAAATGCCCAGGATTTGTGAGCATAGGAATCTTACTCTGAGCAGGCCGTCCCCAAAGCAGATATACAATAGGTCGGTCCTGAGCATTGACCGCCTGGATAATGGCATCGGTAAACTGTTCCCATCCCTTACCCTGATGGGAGCCTGGCTGATGAGCCCGCACCGTGAGCACCGTGTTGAGCATTAAGACCCCCTGCCTGGCCCACTTCTCCAGATAACCGTTGTTAGGGATATAACACCCTAAATCGTCCTTCAGCTCCTGATAAATATTCTGAAGCGACGGCGGAATCTCTGGCTGGTCCGGCAGCACCGAAAAACAAAGTCCGTGAGCCTGATGCGCCCCATGATAAGGATCCTGGCCCAATATCAATACTTTCACTTCGCTGAGGGGCGTCAGATGAAAAGCGTTAAAAATATCATCCGCCGGAGGATATACCACGCGGGTATTGTACTCCTGTCTTATGAAAGTGTACAGCTCTTTATAATAGGGCTTTTTAAACTCATCCTCTATGTACGCAAGCCAATCATTGTCAATCATTGCCATAGCAATTCCCTTATCCTCTCTGCAAATGGTAGTAATTATCAATAAACATAACTTCTACAACCGCACCGACACACCCTTTTTTCGTAAATATTCCTTTAAATCCCTGATTTCCAGCTCCTTGTAATGGAAAAGGGAAGCTGCCAGAACTGCCTCCGCCCCTCCCTCTGTCAGGGCTTCAAAAAAATGCTCCTTCTCTCCTGCCCCGCCGGAGGCAATCACAGGGATAGAAACCTTCTCTGCCACAGCTCTGGTAAGTTCGATGTCATACCCTGCTTTAGTGCCGTCACAGTCCATACTGGTCAGCAGAATTTCCCCAGCCCCCAATCTGCAGGCTTCCACTGCCCATTCCACGGCATCAATACCCATATCTACCCGGCCGCCGTTTTTGAAAATATTCCATCCGCTGCCGTCCTGTCTTTTTTTTGCGTCAATCGCAACCACCACACACTGACTGCCAAACTGCTCCGCAGCCTCCCTGATCAGTTCAGGGTTCATGATAGCTGCGGAATTAACGGCTACCTTATCGGCGCCCTCCCGCAAAATCATCCTGAAATCCTCCACTGTCCTGATACCGCCCCCAACGGTAAACGGGATAAACACCGTCTCAGCCACTCTTCTTACCATATCAGCCCTGATACTTCTATTGTCTGATGATGCCGTTATATCCAAAAAGACAAGCTCGTCTGCACCAGCCCGGTCATATTCCCTGCCGACTTCCACCGGATCTCCGGCATCCCTCAAATTTACAAAGTTTGTTCCCTTTACAACCCTTCCGTTATTTACATCCAGACAGGGAATAATCCTTTTTGTGTGCATGATACCCTCCGTTACCGTCACGCTTCTTAAGTCAATTTATCGCAACAAACGCTGCCTCACTACGTGAGTCAGCTTATTGTTATAAAATTCTTTAAAATTGTCAGCCCCACCTGTGAGCTCTTTTCCGGATGAAACTGACAGGCAAAGACATTGCCCTTCTCCACAGAAGCATGAATCAGCGCACCATACTCCGAAGTAGCTGTAACAATTCCTTCCTCCCCGGCCTTCAGATAATAAGAATGGACAAAATAGACATAAGACTCTTCTGTAATTTTCTCAAAAAGACGGCCCTTATTGGGAAATTTCAGGGAATTCCACCCAATATGAGGAATTTTCAGTCCTTCTTTCTCTGGAAGCCGAAGGATTTGTCCTGGAAGTATGCCAAGGCCCTTCACCCCTTCGCTTTCCTCACTATACTCAAACAATAACTGCAGCCCAAGGCAAATACCGAGAAATGGAGTTTCTTTTGCAATCACCTCCCGGATTACCTCCTCCAATCCATAAGCTTTGAGCTTCTCCATGGCGGAGCCAAAAGCCCCTACTCCAGGCAGGATAACCCTATCAGCCTTTCGGATCACCTCCCTATCTCTGGTGATCGCTGCCTCCTCTCCCAGATACAAAAGGGCTTTTTCCACGCTTTTAATGTTTCCTGCATCATAATCAATGATTGCCGTCATCTTCTCTGCTCCCTTTAAAACTCATCAGCTTTCTTTCTGCAGTTAAATATCAACTCTCTCTAATTAAGAATATCCTCTTCCTCTGGAAGAATGTCCTCTGGAAGTTCCTCATCCGACTGCCTGGCATCTCCGGATTCAGCTCCCGGCTCTGTTCCTGCACTTCCTGTCTCTGGCAAAGAGCCATCCTGCCCCCCATTTGATAGAGACGATCCCTCTTCCCCGAACACTTCCTCTCCAGACAGACTTACTCCATTTCCACCCAAGATTGCATACAATGCTTTCGTATATTCAATCTTATCATAGGATGCTATAGCCGCTGCTTCTTCCTGACTAATACCATAATTTCTATTCAAAATTTCACAGATCTGTAAATACAGAGAATCTACCTCTCTCCTTACCTGATACTCGTCTGCTTCCCATAACTGCTGATAATTTTCCACACCACGCATCAAGGCATCCACCGCCTCTAGCTCTCTACCCAACGTGATATTATTCTGATACGCTTCCAGACGCCTTTCCATCTGCCTGATTACTCTGGATTGATTGAAAAGCAGTTCCTCATTGGCACTCAATTTTTTGTCATAAAAGAGCTGATACACCGTTTCGTAATCTCCATCCCGAAATGCATCACGGGCATTCTGTTTATCTACATACTCCGGTATGAAATTCGTCACAATCATTACCCCAGCAATAATAGAAAGACATAACCCAGCAATGGCAGTAAAACTTTTGCCATTTAATATCTTGACAGATTTTTCCTCCGACTTCTCAATCGTCTTTTCCTTCTTTTTCTTAGGCGCTGCTGGCTTTTTATCCTTTGCTTTTGGCTTCGCTTGCTTTGCCTCTTTTGCCCCCTTCTTCTCTTTTTTATTTTCTTTCTTTTTACCACCCTTTTTAGCCGCCTTCGAAGGCTTTTTCTCCTCGTCGCCATTTAACTCATTCAATATCTTGATATTGTTATCCGCGGCAGTATCAGGCTCATCCTCCTCGAAATCTTCATCCCCTCCAAAAAGAGCGGTAATCTTAGCCAAAAATCCAGGCTTCTTTTCCCCATCCTCCGATTCGCTATCTTCGTCAGAAGATTTTTTAGAGCGCTTTTCTTTCTTCTCTTTCTTTTCTTTTTTCTTTTTCTTCTTCCGAGAGCCTTTTTTTGAATCCTCTTCTTCCTCTGTTTCCTTTGCCTCTGCCTGCTCCGGCACATCGCTAATCTTTAAATCTCCTAAGGGCATATCGCCGTCCTCAAAGATATCAAAAGCCTCATCCTCCTGATTTTCAGTCGCACTTTCAAGAAGAGCAAGCATATCATCATCAATCTTCTCGTTCAGGTCAGCCTGCTCGAGAAGATTGTTTATCTCATCCAAGTCCGAATCCATTTCTGGCTTTTCTTCTGGCTTTACCGCTTCTGCCACCACTGTGTCCACTGCCTCTTTCGCATTTTCTTCTTCATGGTCAGACTTTGGCGGCACCATCTCATTGTTCACCAACATATCGGCCTGCTCAAGAAGCTGATCGATATTTATTTCCCATTCATCATCCCCAGACACATTTTTTTCCATCTCTTTTAGATCTTTGTCCATAATAACTCCGCTCCTCCATTATTTGGCATAAAATTTCATCAAAAATTCATCCGGTTTCTGACATATCCCATGGGCTCTATCTTTGATTTCTTCCGCAACCTGGTAAAGTCTCTCATGAACCCGAAACATCTCCGCTTTTTGATTAAAAAAAACAATTTTCTCAAAAGGCCATCTGATGACTGTAGGATACTTCATTCCTACACCTAGTTCAAGAACACACAAACTCTTGTTGACTGTTCCCTGCAGCCACTTTTTATAGCGCTGCCATCCTTCCATATAGCCAGCCTCCAAATAATCTGCCGCATTGATATTATTAAATACCAAAGCGCTACCGCATTTAGGACAAGATGGCTCTTTCGGTTCGCTCTCTCCTTTACGATCCCAAAAACCTACGATTTGGTCAAAGAGCCCTTCTGGAACAGAATACAATTCGGCACTACATTTACTGCTACACTGTAGCTTATCATAACCGCCACAAGGCTCCACAATGCGATTCTTATCTAAGCCGCTTCTTTCTACTAATCCATCCTCGCAGAGTGACACCACAAAATAATTTTTCTGCTTAAGGATATTTGCCAATGACTCATAAATCAGAATCTTTTCTTTCTCCACATTCTTAAGCAGTTCTTTTTTCAGGAAAGGAAGCATCCATACCCTCTCAGGCTTATCTATTCTTGCAGCAAACTCTTGATATTGCTTTTCCTTTTCGACGATTCTAAACGCATCCAGTTCCTCACCAATTCCAATCAGTACCAAATCAGCCGCTTTTATTTTTTCAACTATATTCTCTACCATCTATTAAATCCTGTCTTTGCACAATCAATTCCAAGATACAGACTTATCTATAAGTCTGACAACATACGAAACGAGCCGGAATTTCTCCCGGCTCCCGGAATGTGATTAAAAATACCCTTCCATTCTAATACCATTAATATTCTATACATTGTCAACCAACTTATCTATTACCTTTACCAGATTTCCTATTTCCGGTTTTGAAAGCTGTGCACTAGCTCCTAATGCTTCGCCCTTTTTCTTCATCTCTTCATTTACCAAAGATGAGAAAATAACAATCGGAATCGATTTTGCAACAGGATCTTCCTTCACAAGCTTAATCAATCTGTGTCCATCCATCATCGGCATCTCTATATCTGTGATAATACACTTGATATCTTCATCCAGTGTCCCCTGGTTCTTGCATTCCATAATATACTCATAGGCTTCCATGCCATTATATGTACGCGTCAGATTGCTATAACCTGCCTTCTTCAAGCAATTAACGATTAAACGATTCAAAAGGACAGAATCCTCTGCAATCAATATGGGAACATCATTCCTCTTTCTGCTCCCCAATTCATCTATCTCACTGATTCTAAGGCCTGTCTCAGGATTAATATCTGTCACAATCTTTTCAAAATCAAGAATAATCACTAATCTGCCTTCAAGCTTCACTATACCAGTCGTAATACTCTTTTCTTCATTAAAAAGCTCTGGCCCCGGTTTAATGATATTTTCCCACGAAACCCTATGAATCCTTCTCACAGCATCTACATGAAAAGCGATATCTAGTTTATTAAAATTTGTAACAATATATAACCCACCTGGCTTAGAAACTCCGCGCTCCAGACAGTTTCTCAAATCAATGGCAGTGATCAATTTGTCTCTTGGCATAAAAATTCCTTCAATACATGGATTGGAGTGCGGTACCGGTACTGTCTCCTGGTAGGGCGCAATCTCCTTCACTTTTGCCACATTGATCCCATAAGCATATCCATCTAAAACAAATTCCAATACTTCCAACTCATTGGTTCCATTTTCAAGAAGAATTTTTGTGTCCATTCATATCACCCCATATTTTGTTCTGATCCCTGACCTTTTTGATTATACCATATTTTTGAAAGCAGTGAAACTGCTTTTTTTCTAAACAACAAAAAAAGCAGTTTCACTGCTTTTCATATTACTTTTATTCATCCATACCCTCAAAACCGAACACCGTCAGCATCCCTCTTCCATCTCTTCTCCCTTACTCCCTTATCTTCCAATTCCTCTCTGCTTTGCTTCTCTTCTTCTTTCCTTAAAGCTCTGCTCAAAGCTCTGCTTTTGGTCAAGCTTCCGGCCTATTAGTACCTGTCAGCTCTGCACATCTCTGTGCCTGCACCCCAGGCCTATCTACCTCATCCTCTCTAAGGGGCCTTCTTTATCGGATATCTCATCTTGAGGGGGGCTTCACGCTTAGATGCCTTCAGCGTTTATCCCCTCCGGGCTTGGCTACCCTGCCGTGGGGTTGGTCCCCAACAGGTACACCAGCGGCCCGTCCATCCCGGTCCTCTCGTACTAAGGACAGCTCCTCTCAAATATCCTACGCCTGCGCCGGATAGGGACCGAACTGTCTCACGACGTTCTGAACCCAGCTCGCGTACCGCTTTAATGGGCGAAC
>ERZ808044.382-NODE-382-length-50563-cov-11.641802_pt1 | contig 50563 bp, 44 predicted proteins | sample MGYA00380195_ERZ808044 | MGnify/ENA primary metagenome ERZ808044 (study PRJEB31490, sample SAMN06133423) | mouse gut metagenome | isolation source: Z7_2 | host: mice | place: China: Chengdu | collected 2015-05 ...
TTAGAAAAGTGAAAGGTAGACAAGATGTTTCATGACGCATTGGTGCCTTTCGCAGAAAGGCGGATTATAATTATGAAGAAAAAAGTAATTAGTGTAATTTTGGCATCGATGACTGCGCTTTCAGTAGCTGCATGTGGTGGTTCTCCTGAGCCGGCTGCTACACAGGACAAACCTGCTGTGGAAGAAAACAAAGAAGATACTACACCGGTTGCTACAGAGGAAAAGAAAGAGGCTGCTGAGCCGGAAACGACTGCTGCAGAAGAGGAAAACGTTTCTACAACAGAGGAGGATGGGACCGCTGCAGAAGAGGGGGCTGATTTCACGATTCTTGATGTGACGGCTGATTTAGTTGATGCCGGTATTTATGCGACTGACGACAGCAATACAGAGTATGTGATTACTCTTTTCCATGACCCGGATCAAAATCCATATATTTCATTGATGCAAGTGGATGAAAATGGCTCCGGTGATCTCATTTGCGGTGCATATGATGATAGCTGTGTAGAAATTATACCGGATGAAGAAAATGGTGTTGACTGGACAGTATTTAGCATTACTGATGTTTACACGGAAACAGACTATACAATCATTTTTGCTGAGGGTGATGATGGTTCTGTAGCAATTACGAACGAGGACTTCTCTGTAATAATGGAAGGCGAGTACCTTTCTAATGAAGAAGCTGTCACATATATGGGTGTAGCTGTTGCATTCATTGAATAGTTATTTAGGAAGAATACAGAAAGAATCACAAATCAAAAGATTCTTTCTGTATTTTTGCACATACAGAGCGAGGGAATCGTTCAATCATTTCATTTAATGTTTCCACGTCCCCCCTTTTAGAATAAAAGGAATATAGACTATGGTCCAAATTGATATCATGACGATACGATATATCGTAACGCTGTTATTTGGCGTTGTTACGACTGCCTCATTTGCAGGAATATTGCAAAAAAAGAATACTGTTAAACTGGTTTGTATCGTATGTTTTTTATTGTTGCTGCAAGGTGTTTTCTTTGTGTCCTTTGGATTGGATGCAGTTGTGACTTCCTATCCGATCCATACGCATATGGTACTTGTGGGGGCACTTGTGCTTTGTTTTCAATGCACGGTTAAGGATGCAACAATCTGCACGCTTTTGGCATATATGTGCTGCCAGATTCCGGCGTGGATATCCAGATGGACTATGTATACGATGTATCATAGCAGCATAAGAGAGTTTTTGATATACTTTTTCGCAGCATTGATTACATTCTGGATGATTGTAAAATATGCAGCAGCTCCAATACATGAATTGCTGCAGGGATCAAAAGCAGAAACCATGGTGATGGGGATTGTGCCAGTTACATACTATTTGTTTGATTATTTAACAACTGTGTGGACGAAGGTGTTGTACACAGGGAATTACCATGTAGCACAGTTTATGCCCTCTGTAATATGTGTGGCATATCTTGTTTTTGCAGTGGTATTCAGTCATGAGCAGAAGCGAAGAACGGAGGCAATGGAGGAAAGAACCATCCTTCAGAATGAATTATACATCGTAGAAACGGAGACCGAGAGTTTAAGAGAGTTGTCAAAATTAGCAAGAATTCATAGACATGACATGCGGCATCATCTGGCTTTGATTCTTCATTTGATCGAAGAGAATCATATCGAGGAGGCGCGGGAATACATCCGGGAGAATATCGAGAGGATTGATGAATTTACGCCACACAGATTCTGCGAGATGGAAATGCTGAATCTGATTCTTTCGCATTTTGAAAGCCAGGCAGAAGAAATGAAAGCCCAATATCGTTTTGGTGTTGAATTGCCCGCGCAGATGCCGCTTACCAAACCGGAGTTGTGTGCGTTGGTGTCAAATGCCTTGGAAAATGCTTTTCATGCAGTGAGAGAACTGCCGGAAGAAAAGCGATTCGTGGATGCAAGGCTGTGTGAGCTCAATGGAAAATTAATTTTCTCTGTAGACAATTCCTGTGATGACAGGATTCAGATAACAGGTAACAGGCCGAAGACTGATAAGGCGGGGCATGGATATGGCACACGAAGTATTATGACAATTGCCAATGAACATAATGGTATGGCTGTATTTCAGTCAGAAAATGGAATGTTTTCTTTGATGGTGACGATACCATTATGATTTATTTCCTAATGGCTGAATGAAGGTATTCAATATAGCGCTTTTTTATAGCAGGTAACAAATTCCGTGAAATAGGGACTTCATTTCCTGTAAGGGTAATAAAACTCTTTTGATTCATGGATTTCATGAAATCCATGTTGATGATATAAGAACGATGGATTTTGAGAAATTCCGAATGCCTGAGCAACGCGTCTTCATAATCTGAAAGACGTCCCGATATGGACGTAACCGTTCTGTCAATCAGGTGAAAGGACAAAGTGCGGCTATTGATTTCTACAAATTCAATCTGCGAAAGGGAAAGCATATAAATTGCCTTTGTAGTTTGAAGCATAATAGATTTCTCCAGAGTACTTTCTGTCGTTGCATAGGCTTTATCCAAAGCCTCGAATAAAGCATTCCGATCCACGGGCTTCATTAAATAGTCAAAGGCTTGTACTCTGTAGCTCTCTACTGCAAATTCCCGACTGGTGGTAAGAAAAATAATGGGTATCTTTTCGTTGGATTCCCTGATTTCTCTGGCAGTCTCGATTCCGGTAAACCCGGGCATAAGGATATCTAAAAGCAAAACATCATAAGGGTGCGTATTGATAGAATTCAGCAGATCCAGTCCATTGTAGTAAACATCGTATTGAACATACTCACCGGCCGGTGTGCGATAAGAATCTAAAGCCGCAGTAAGGATATTTTGTTGTGCAGTGTTGTCTTCACAAATTCCGATTGAGATTTCATCTATTCTAAGGGATTTAATAATTGTTATATTTTATTATCAAATTCCTCACAAGCCTTTGAAAACACTAAGTTTGTAACAGGTGAGCTTTCCCTTAGACTTTCCCTTGTGTTATATCTTCCCATAGGGTTTCACAAACTCTAATATGGGAAAAAATGAGGGAAAGAAAATCTCATAACATAGTATAACACAAAATAACAATGACATGGCGAACTGTTTGAAATGCTTCTTAAATATTATAATAACCTGATTGAATTTGAAAGGAGAACCGATAAAATGAATATTATTTATACAGAATACAATATACACCACAACAGTATCGACATATATCCCTACGCCAGCTATATGCTCCATATTGATTGTTGGGAAGCCGAATTTTGAAAACCACCCCTGGATCACAATGTGCGTTAAATACACTTGCCATTGACAATCCGCTTGAATACGCAAGATTGTATCTTGATGGTATGATGCAGATATGGGTGGATTCGGAAGATTCTCTTGAATTATAATTGATATGGTAATAGTTCTTATCCCACCAGTCACTAACAGCTCTTGTGGCTGGTGAGATTACCATTAAAATTTTTTCAGTTTCAAACAATACAAATTTTCTCTGCAACATTTCCTTCCATTCTGTAAAGTAGAAATTTTTTTCTCATAGCAATTTCTTTAATTATTCTTAAAATGTCACTGGAATTCTCATTATCATAAAAATTTTTTCCCAAATATATCGCATTAATTGCATCAGATAAATTGATATTATAGTTTTTATCCAAAACTTGATCCATTTTTAACATTCCTCGTGTAGTATTCCTATTTTTCAAAATAAACATTCTGTATTCATGTTCAAAACACCATTTTTCTTTTTCTTTCAAAAATAATGGAATATATGCAGTCTTAATTATTTTCTCATAGACTCCTCTATAAATGCTAAGCTGTTCCTTTTCATCTCTTTGTTTCACTTTTCTACAACACTCTAATATAATAGAATATGCATATGTCATTGATAGATTATATTGTTCAGATGTATAAAAAACAGGTAAAATAGATGTATAAAATAAGTCATGCTTACGTGTATCATATTCAATACAAAATCCCTTTTTATTATCTGCATAATTTTCCCACATTTCATTATTCTGAAAAGAATCTGTAAAGCAGCCTATTCGAATTTCATTTTGATAGTTTCTAATTACACCGTTAATATTTTCATCTGTAAATTCTGTTTCAAATTGCCCTATAATTCCATCAATTATATTATGTTCTACCCCCATTGCCTCGAAAAAACCAACCAAATATTTTATTACATCTGTTTTAGAAATATAAGGTTTACAATCATTAATATCTTCAAATTCACAACCAAGACTTAGATGGAATTGACCATTCATATTTTTTTCCCAAAAAGGATTCTTTTTTCCAACGTCTGTATAAAAATTCTGATATTTATACAATTTACTAGGAATTGGTACCGTTTCTGTCAGTTGGTTCCATGATATATCAGGTGCCATAAGTGCATCTTTATATAACATTCTCATCACCCTTCTTTCTTTATAATACTATCGACTTTTATTCTGACCTCAACATATTTCAAGTTCATGTTTAAAAATTCTGATTGAGATTTCATCTGTTCAAAGGGATTTAATAATTGTTATATTTTATTATCAAATATCTCACAAGCCCTTGAAAACACTAAGTTTGTCGCAGATGAACTTTCCCTTGTGTTATATCTTCCCATAGGGATTCACAAACCCTGATAAAGGAAAAATGAGAGAAAGAAAATCTCATAACACAGTATAACACAAAACAACAATGACATGGTGAACTGATTGAAATGCTTCTTAATTTATTTAACAACCCGATTGAATTTGAAAGGAGAGCAAATAAAATGAATATTATTTATGGAGAATATTATATACACCACAACAGTATCGATATATATACCTACGCTGGTTATATGCTGCATATTGATTGCTGGGAAGCTGAAAAAGATTTGAAAACCATCTCCGGATCACAATGTGCGTTAAATACACTTGCCATTTACAATCCTTTTGAATACGCAAGATTGTATCTTGATGGTATGATGCAGGTATGGGTGGATGCGGAAGATTCTCTTGATTTTAATTGATATGGTAATGGTTCTTATCCCACCAGTCACAATGAAACTTTCATAACTTATACATCTTCACCTGCTTTTCTTGAATCAGACAACCTATTTATATAAAAAGGCCCAATCGAAATATAACGATTGAGCCTTTTCCAACTATATTTATGTCGTACAATTTATAGATTTATCACTTTTCATCTTATATCAAATACTTATCAATCAAATAAACTGGCGTACAACTCCAAGCATGACAATAACTATTAACTATTGGACTTTCGTATGGTGAATAGTCTGGCTGATTTGGATCAAAAGCTTCCCAAAAAGTATCAGCACCCATTTCAATCATTTTTCCCCAATATGATTTCATTAAATCTATAGCTTCATTATTTAAGCCACCTTCAAACAATGCTTCAACCACATGATGATACATATATGGTGTAGCAATATTTCTAACTGGAAAAAGCTGTTCAATCATAGCAGTCATAATTTCTTTATTTTCTTGATCTGACATTACATGTGCAAGCACCATCCATACTTGACTAGCTATATTATATTCATCTCCTGTTGTAACAAATAGTTTTTTTTCAGGATTATATAAATGATTTCTTGCAAAAGAAGATATTTTATTTAGAAATTCTCTATACTTTTCAATCTCTGTTTCCCCAGCAATCTCCGCTAATGCAATAAATTGTTTTAACACATATATTGTCTCTCCCTGTCCTGCAGTATCTTTATTAAAGTCATTTGACCAATCTACAAATACTGGATAATCTTCATCAACGCAAAGTTTTCCTTCCTCATCAAACATACTCATAGTAATATCCATTTGTTTCTTACAAGTTGGATACAATTCCTTTACCACTTTCTCATTTGGATGGGCAACATTTAAATCATAAAGTGTTGATATGAAAAATAAACTATACTCAAATAAAAACGTATCATCTGGGACATTATTTGGTTTAACAAATACATTTGCAGAAATTTTACCTTCTTCTGTCGTCATTCCCGCAAACAAGTAGAGACATCTACGTACTAACTGGCTATTGTCAAAAGTCGCATAATTAGCTAGTGCTTGCAAACGCAAATCTCCCATCCACAATCTGCGATCTCGCTTAGGTCCATCTTCAAAAACATCCTGCATACAATCTGCTAAAGTTTTCAAACCCACATCATATATTTTGCTTAGAATTTCATCCTCAATTTCAGGTTTCTTAATCTTTGTAATATCTGCAGATGTTTCCGTGATTACAACAGGATTTGAAAAAACAACCTGCCATTTTGGCGATGTATCCTTTACAGTTATTTCTACGTAACGAAAACTATATCTTCTAGGTAACTCTAAAGTTGTTGGAAGTTCATCTATATGAACAAATTCTTCTTGAATCCACGAACGACTTAACCATCCACTGTAATCAGAAGATTCAGACATCAGTTCGGCAGGCATTTCTGCAAATTTTATTCGAAGATATAATGGTGCATCCATTGGTGAACCAATTTGATCAATATCAATTTTAAAAGAACCCACTCTGTGATCACCAAAATCAAGAATGATTTTTTGGTCTCTTTTCAATCCATATTCCTTTAGTAAATTAATATCTTTATCACTATCTTTTACCCAATAACCATTTAATTTAGTTGAATCCTCTGTAATGTCCACTATTCTAGTTGGCAATATGGTCTGATGTATAATCTGCGGATGATTTACTTCAGCCATACTCAACAATGCTTCATCGTGAATAAATTTGACATCATTATTAATTTGAAATGTAAATGCCATAATCTTTTATCCTCCTTACCAATTACATCTGACCTTTTCCATATTTCTTCTGCAAACGAATCATTGCTGTTCCTGCAATAGCACTAAGAATTACGATTCCTGCAAATCCATACATTGTTATCTGGATTCTTTCCGGTGCCACAAGCATTGGTGTAATTAAAGCAAATAATCCACAACAAAATCTTGAAAAACCATTAATGAATCCCTGCATTGACGCTCTTGCCTCAGAAGGGAAAGATTCCTGAGTCCATACTTTATAAATTGATTCACCAGCGAACTGATTACCAATGTTATAACATGCTATCATTGCAACAATCATGAAAATTGCACCACCACCTAGCGCAATACCAATCATTGCTGCTGCCTGAATTATAATACCTACGTAAAAGAATTTATTTCTATGTTTACTACCAGCTGCTGAAGCAAATAAAATACCACAAATCAAACCAACAATATTTAAAACAATACCGCATCCTGTTGCAAGTGATTGAGATGCATTTGCTTTAACCAGGATATAAGTTTGGAACTGTCCAAATGTATTTGCCAACAAATTCCAACATACATAAAAGATCATAATGCATGCAAAGAATGAAACAAATTTCTTCTTTTCTCCACCCTTAAAAAGTGTCGCAAAAGAAACCTCATTTGAACTTGTACCGCTTTCTGCAAGACGATATTTATCACCTTCCTCATGGAATTTCTTAAATTTAGCAGAAAAAGTTCTCCATAAGAAAGCTATAGCTGCAAATCCGCCAAGAATACCAAAGACAATTCTTGCGCCAAGAACCCCCGTTACTCTAGATACAATAAATGCCATTGCATAAGAACCAAGCACACCTATCTGCCAAAATACTTGTGTAGATGCAACTAATTTTGCTGATGTTTTTTCATTTGGTGCATCATGAGAAATAACTGTTAAACTAATAGGCAAATCAGCTCCAGATGCAAAACCTGCAATAATCAATCCCGCTAATAACATAGGAAAATTTCCTGACAAAACACACAACAAAGCTCCTATTGCATATAATACATTTAAATAATTGAATGATTTAATCAATCCAATAGCTTTTGTTATATTTCCTGCCATTAAAGAACCTGCTGCAATTGCAAAAGTTAATGCTCCCGACAAAATTCCAACTTGTCCATCTGTCAAATTCAATCCATTCTGCCACACTGTAATTGTTGCTGATAACCCAATAATTATTCCTGACCCTAACATGGATCCAATTCCGGCCGCCCCTACAAGAGGCATATATTTTTTTGTATTTCCATTATCGTTCATATTTTTTCCTCCTCATTATTCAATATTTGTAGTTTCAATTTTTTCTTTTCTTCTTTTTTCTAACTCTTTTAAAATCTCTGGGAACTGTTTATCCAATTTGTAAAATGACATCGTAATAATAGACGCAACTAATAAAATCATAGGAATATATATATACATTGCTTTAATTGCTAATAACGCCTTTGAGGTCTGAATTATAGCAGAACCATTATACGATCCCCATGCCAATAGCAAACCAGAAACACCTCCTGCTATAGCCTGAGCAACTTTTCCTAAAAATCCATTTACTGATGACAAGGTACCGGCCACTTGTATGCCTGTTTTCCATTCACCATAATCAACCGGATCCGCCTGCATTGAAAAATAAATGCTCTCTTTCACTCCATAACCACATGCTGATATAAATGCACCTACAAGAATTACAGTTGAATTAAATCCAGCTAACCAAATCACAATTAATCCTAGCAGCTGAACACCAGCAGAAACAGAATATAAATTTCTTTTTCCTAATCTTTTTGCCAAAAAAGGAACCGTAAGATTGGCTACCATTGGTACCATTGTCATAATTGTTGCAATGACGGAAGCCATACTTGTACTGTTAATATAATACTTATAGTAATACACCAATGCCGATGACTGAATGAAATAGCCCGTCCACATAAAAAGAATATTTACAGCAAATACTTTCCATGGTGTGTTATGCGCTAATGAACTAATTGTTTCTTTTAAAGATACACTTTGTTCATTATCCTGTAAATTATTCTCACGAACCAATGCAAACGTAAGGAAAAAACATACGCATCCAACAACACCAAAAACTCCCATAACAACCCGGAAGCCTAACATCTCATTTCCATGTCCAATCAGATTCACCATAGTAAGCGCTGTTGCAGAGACAATTGTAGAACCCAAAAAAGCTAAAAATTTTCTCCATGTTGCTAATACCGTTCTCTCATTAGCATCATCCGTTAAAGCAGGTAAAATAGACGCTAACGGAATATTTACAACCGTATACATAAATGATAGAAAAATATAGGTAACATATGCATATACCAATTTGCCAGTCGGAGAAACATCAGGAACACTAAACGCCAAAATTGCTGCTAAAGCAAACGGAATTGCACCAAACAAAAACCAAGGACGACTTTTTCCCCATTTAGTTTTCGTTTTATCAATTGCAAACCCTACCAATACATCTGTAACTGCATCAATCACTCTACATACAACAAACATTGCCGCAATAGATTTTGCCTCTAGTTGCATAATATCTGTATAAAAATATAACAAGTACAAAGAAATAACCTGCCATATTAAATTACAGGCAAAATCACCAAGACCATAACCAAACCGCTGCCTATACAAAAAACTCTTTGTTAATGGCTGAGATTTTTCCATCTGTCCCATAAAGATACCTCCCTTTATTAATTTTTTTTATATCAATATTCGAACATTGTTGATACAGTAATTATATCTCACTCGTAGCCAAATATTAATTGTATATTTTGTGACATTTGTTGACTTTTTTTGTCCTCTATGCGAAAATATTGTCAAATATATAGATTATGAATTCTCTGGGGAAAATATATGGGCGAAAATTTTACTGAAAATGAAAACAGAATATTAGAATATTTACTTCCATTAAATGAGGATGAACTATTTTATAAAGCATATCACGAAGCTAGTAGAAATTCTTCAGAACTAGAATTATTTTTACATAATATCAACAAAGATTATGTTATAAATCGACACTTAATTGTGCCTGAGATATATCCTGATATTATTTCATATGTAATGAATGACGAAGAATATTTTAATAATGTCGATAATCGAAACGTATATATCGCCCCACACAATCGATACACTCCTTCTTTTATGCATTGTCATGATTTTTTCGAAATAATATATATATACCAAGGATGTTGTTCCCAAAACATTGGAATAAATCGCTATAGTTTTGTAGAGGGTAATCTTATATTTATTGCACCGGGAGTATACCATACAATGGAAGTTTTTGATGATGATTCTATTGTATTTAATATTCTCTTACGAAAAAAAACTTTCTATCGTATGTTTTATCCTCTATCAACAGGTAACAATATACAAAGCGAATTTTTCAAAGAAGGTTTATTTGATTCTCACCATTTAGAATACTTAGTCTTTCAAACTGGACAAATTGGAAAACATGCTATGTTGAAATTATATCAGGAGTACTTATTAGACGACGATTATTCCGATCAAATACTCATTGGAATGATTACATACTTTAGTGCTCTCATCATGCGCAAATTCAAAGATACAATAATTTCATCTTATACAAAAAGCAGAACACAACAACCAGAAAACCTTATGGTACTTAATTATATTCAAGATCATCTTGAAACTATATCCTTATCTGATATTGCAAATCATTTTGGATTCTCAGTTTCACATTGTTCAAAATTAATAAAAAATACAACCGGCATGGGGTTTAATGATTGGAAACGAACATTACGAATGCGTCGTGCTGAACACATGTTAATCAGTACGAATTCTTCCGTGGGACATATTTCTGAATCTCTCGGATATGAAAACACTGAAACATTTATTCGAGCATTTAAAAAAGAAATACACATGACACCAAGCCAATACCGTAAACAAGTACACAATACACTATAGAAAATAAAACACTTACCTTTTTTCTAATATTATCATTTGGACGGAACACAGAAAATCCCGTCAGATTACAAGGAAATCTCTTTTGTCTGTTTAAGACCGGATGGTTGTCTGGAACTGCCAAGTACACTTGGAATTGTATGCCGAACAGTTTCAAAGAAGCTGGAAGGTTTTGAAGGATTCCATTTCCACCAGTTACGACACACTTACACCAGCAACCTGCTTTCAAACAGAGCAGCTCCAAAGGATGTACAGGAACTATTAGGACACTCGGATGTCAGTACCACAATGAATGTCTACGCCCACTCCACAAGAAAGGAAAAGCGGGATTCCGCAAGACTTCTTGATAAAGTAGCAGGCAATGACAAAACAAAAATTTTCCTTATTTCCCTTACGATTATCTCACAAGGGCAAAAACAAGGGGAAATACATATCATTTCACTATCTGATGGGCTGAAAAGCTCGTAAAACGGGGAAAGTTCAAGAAATCTCTCCCCAAATTGCGATTTTCATAGTATCAGTTCCTAACCTATCTTGCTCAATGAATATAAAAAGTATAGCAGAAACGGGAACGATGTCAAGAATTGTCGTGGAGCCAATAGAAAATTTCTTGAGAAAAGCATGGTAATACGCTAAAATGAAATGAGAAAGCGAGAAATCAGATATGGCAAATGTAATGGAAATAACCGATTTTCAGGCTCCGGAACTTGATATTTATGCGAGAAAAAACGAAGCACAGCTTTTACATCTGTATGAACCGGACGGCGGGATTTTTATTGCAGAAAGCCCCAAGGTGATTGAGCGGGCATTAGATGCAGGCTGTGTTCCTATATCCCTCTTGTCTGAACATAAGCATGTGGAAGGGCAGGCGAAAGATATCATTGCGCGTTGCGGAGATATCCCTGTGTATACGGCAGAACTCGACGTACTTACTCAAATCACGGGATTTGCACTGACAAGGGGACTGCTCTGTGCCATGCACCGTCCGAAACTGCCGACGGTTGAGGAGGTATGCCGGGACGCCGGCAGAATTGCAGTACTGGAAAATGTGGTAAATCCTACCAATATAGGCGCTATTTTCCGCTCGGCGGCGGCGCTTGGCATGGATGCGGTACTGCTCACGGCGGCATGCAGCAACCCACTCTATCGGCGTGCTATCAGGGTGAGTATGGGAACTGTCTTTCAGATACCGTGGACATTTTTGGATTCCTCCGTGGAAATAAGCTCCTTGCATGAGCTGGGCTTTCAAACGGCGGCAATGGCATTGAGCGGGCACTCGGTTTCCATCGAAGACGAGCGGCTAAAAAGGGAACGAAAACTGGCGGTGGTTCTTGGAACGGAGGGGGACGGGCTGGCGGAAAAAACCATTTCGGACTGCGATTATACGGTGCGTATTCCTATGTTCCACGGCGTAGATTCCCTGAATGTGGCGGCAGCTTCGGCGGTGGCGTTCTGGGAGCTGGGAGGCAGGAGGAATTTTGAGGCTGTACAGGAAGCGCTTTAATAGAGAAAGAAAAGCCTGATTATTTCAACACAATTTAGAAACAATTTAACCGAATACCCTAAAATGCAAAGGTGCAGAAAATTTTATTGAAAATTTTTTGCACCTTTTCTATTGCAGAATTGTTTTTAATACCAGCTTTTGAAAAGAAAAATAAATAAAAATTCAGATAATTTTATTAAAAACATACAAATTAACATATTATCAGACAATATGTGAAAAATACAGGTAGACAAATGGACTTGAAAGTTGTATATTAGGTTATAACAAATCAAGAAAAAGACAACTGTTTTTCCTATAAAGACAGTTTCTGGCAATACACGAAGTGGAAAGGAAGAAAATGATGAAAGATAAGTTGAACCGTTTTTCTGCAGCAGGTGCCCCTGACACCGAACAGGGTATGTACAGCCCGACCTTTGAACATGACAACTGCGGTATTGGTGCCGTAGTAAATATTAAAGGGATCAAGACCCACGATACCGTGGCAAATGCCTTAAAGATTGTGGAGAACTTAAAGCACAGGGCAGGAAAGGACGCAGAGGGAAAAACCGGTGACGGTGTTGGTATTTTGTTACAGGTTTCCCACAAATTCTTTTCAAAGGTAACAAAGCCTCTGGGAATCGAAATCGGTGACGAGAGAGATTACGGCGTGGGTATGTTCTTTTTTCCACAGGATGAGCTGAAACGCAACCGGGCAAAGAAAATGTTCGAGGTTATCGTAGAGAAAGAGGGCATGAAGTTCTTAGGCTGGAGGGAAGTGCCTACCGACCCTACGAAGTTAGGGCAGAAAGCCGTTGACTGTATGCCTTACATTATGCAGGGCTTTGTAGGGCGTCCTGCGGAGGTGGATAAAGGTCTTGCCTTTGACCGCAAGCTCTATGTAGTACGCCGGGTGTTTGAGCAATCCAATGATGATACTTATGTGGTTTCTTTATCCAGCAGAACCATCGTATACAAGGGTATGTTCTTAGTAGAGCAGCTCCGGTTGTTCTTCGGAGATTTACAGGATAAAGATTATGAATCAGCTATTGCAACGGTGCACTCCCGTTTCTCCACCAACACAAACCCTAGCTGGGAGAGGGCACATCCGAACCGCTTTATCGTACATAATGGTGAGATTAACACCATTAAGGGAAATGCGGATAAGATGTTAGCCCGTGAAGAAACCATGGAGTCCGAGCATTTAAAGGGAGAGCTGCAGAAGGTGCTTCCGGTTATCAATACCGAGGGTTCTGACTCAGCCATGTTAGATAACACCTTAGAATTTTTGGTTATGAGCGGTATGGATTTACCCCTTGCCGTAATGATTATGATACCGGAGCCCTGGGCGAACAACCGTATCATGTCCCAGAAGAAAAAGGATTTCTACCAGTATTATGCAACTATGATGGAACCCTGGGACGGTCCTGCTTCCATTCTTTTCTCCGACGGAGATCTGATGGGTGCAGTGCTTGACCGCAACGGTCTGCGCCCTTCCCGTTACTACATCACCGATGATGATTATTTAATTCTTTCCTCTGAGGTGGGTGTGTTAGACATTGAATCAACGAAGATTGTGGTAAAAGAGCGTCTCCGTCCCGGAAAAATGCTCTTAGTGGATACCGTTAAGGGAAAGGTTATTGATGATGACGAATTAAAAGAGACCTATGCCGGTAAGCAGCCCTACGGGGAGTGGCTTGACCGCAACCTGCTGGAGCTGGCAGATTTAAAAATTCCAAACCAGCGTGTGCCGGAGTACAGCAAAGAAGAGCGCCAGAGAATGCAGAAGGCGTTCGGTTATACCTATGAATCCTTAAGGGAGGCAATTTTACCGATGGCAAAGAGCGGCGGTGAGGGAACCTCTGCCATGGGTATTGATACCCCACTTGCAGTCTTAGCAGGCGACCACCAACCCTTATTTAACTACTTTAAACAATTATTTGCCCAGGTAACCAACCCGCCTATTGACTCTATCCGTGAGAAGGTTGTTACCTCCACCACCGTATATATCGGAGAGGACGGCAACCTGTTAGAGGAGGCGGCAGCGAACTGTCAGGTGTTAAAGGTAAACAATCCGATTCTGACCACCACCGATTTGATGAAAATCAAATGTATGAAGGTGGAGGGCTTTAAGGTAGAGGTTCTTCCGATTATCTACTATAAAAACACCAGCTTAGAGAAAGCCATTGACCGTCTCTTTGTGGAGGCGGACCGTGCGTACCGTGACGGGGCGAATATTTTAATTCTTTCTGATCGGGGCGTGGATGAAAACCATGTGCCGATTCCGTCCCTGTTAGCAGTGTCTGCATTGCAGCAGCACTTAGTAAGAACCAAAAAGAGAACGTCCTTAGCCATGATTTTGGAGTCCGGCGAGCCGAGAGAGGTACATCATTTTGCTACCCTGTTAGGCTACGGTGCCTGTGCCATCAATCCGTATTTGGCACAGGATACGGTAAAACAGTTAGTGGATGAGCACATGCTTGACAAGGATTATTATGCAGCGGTGCAGGATTACAATTACGCTATTTTAAACGGTATCGTAAAGATTGCGTCTAAGATGGGGATTTCCACCATTCAGTCCTATGAGGGTTCTAAGATTTTTGAGGCAATCGGTATTGATAAAAATGTCATTGACAAATATTTTACCAACACCGTGAGCCGTATCGGAGGCATCACCTTAAAGGATATCGAGGAGGATGTAAACGAACTGCATTCCGCAGCTTACGACCCCTTGGGCTTAGAGAATGACCTGACTTTAGACAGCAGAGGACGCCATAAGATGAGAAGCGGCGCAGACCCACACCTTTACAATCCCGCCACTATTCATTTATTGCAGGAGGCAACCAGACGGGGCGATTACGAACTGTTCAAACAGTATACCGAATTGGTAAATAAAGAAGAGACAGAAATTACTCTCCGTGGGTTGATGGACTTTAACTATCCGAAAAAGGGCGTACCCATCGAGGAAGTAGAGAGCGTGGATTCTATTGTCACCAGATTTAAGACAGGAGCCATGTCCTACGGCTCCATTTCCCAGGAGGCACATGAGACCTTAGCCATCGCCATGAACCGCCTCCACGGAAAATCAAACTCCGGCGAGGGCGGTGAGGACGCAGAGCGTATTGCCAGCAAGAACAGCCCGGTCAACCGCTGTTCTGCCATTAAGCAGGTGGCATCCGGACGTTTCGGCGTTACCAGCCAGTATTTAGTCAGCGCAGAGGAAATCCAGATTAAGATGGCACAGGGAGCAAAGCCGGGTGAGGGCGGACACCTTCCGGGCAAAAAGGTATATCCGTGGATTGCAAAGACAAGGCTTTCCACACCGGGCGTATCCTTAATTTCCCCGCCGCCTCATCACGATATTTACTCGATTGAGGACTTAGAGCAGTTGATTTACGACTTAAAGAACTCAAACCGTGCGGCAAGAATCACCGTAAAACTGGTATCGGAAGCCGGAGTCGGAACGGTGGCAGCCGGTGTTGCCAAAGCCGGGGCACAGGTAGTTTTGATTTCCGGTTATGACGGAGGTACGGGAGCGGCGCCGTCAAGTTCTATCCACAATGCGGGGCTTCCCTGGGAGCTTGGTTTAGCGGAGACACACCAGACATTGATTATGAACGGACTTCGTAATAAAGTGCGCATCGAGACAGACGGTAAGCTGATGAGCGGACGTGACGTTGCCATTGCAGCATTGCTGGGGGCGGAGGAATACGGTTTTGCCACGGCTCCCCTTGTAACCTTAGGCTGTGTCATGATGCGTGTATGTAACTTAGACACCTGTCCGGCAGGGATCGCCACCCAGAATCCGGAGCTTCGGAAACGTTTTGCAGGAAAACCGGAGTACGTGGAGAACTTTATGCGGTTCATCGCCCAGGATTTAAGAGAATATATGGCAAAATTGGGATGCAAGACCATTGACGAGATGGTGGGAAGAGGAGATTTGTTGAAGGTTCGTGATGATTTATCCGGACGTGACAAAGAAATTGACCTATCCCGCATTTTAAATAATCCATTTGCAGAGCAGAAACAGAAAGTAATCTTCGATCCGAAACAGGTATATGATTTTGAGTTAGAGAAAACCAAGGACATTACCTTGCTGTTAAAACAGTTAGGTCCCGCATTAGAGAAAAAACAGCGCAGAAGCATTGATGTGGAGGTTACCAATACAGACCGTTCCTTCGGTACGATTTTCGGTTCGGAAATCACCAAAAAATACGGTGGTGAGGGCTTAGAGGAAGATACCTTCATTGTAAAATGTACAGGAGCCGGCGGACAGAGCTTCGGGGCATTTATTCCGAAGGGACTGACCTTAGAGCTGGTGGGAGATTCCAACGACTACTTTGGAAAGGGACTTTCCGGCGGCAAGCTGGTAGTTTATGCTCCGGCAGGGGTGAAATACAAGAAAGACGAGAACATTATCATCGGTAACGTGGCGCTTTACGGAGCCACCAGCGGAAAGGCATTTATCAGCGGTGTGGCAGGCGAACGTTTCTGTGTCCGCAACTCCGGCGCTTCCGCAGTCGTAGAGGGTGTGGGTGACCACGGTTGTGAGTATATGACAGGCGGACGTGTGGCAGTTCTCGGGAAAACCGGGAAAAACTTTGCTGCAGGTATGAGCGGCGGTATCGCTTATGTGTTAGACGAGGATAACGATTTATATACCCGTATCAATAAAGAAATGGTATTCTCCGAGGAAGTCAGCAACAAGTATGACGTTATGGAGTTAAAGGAAATGATTAACGAGCATGTGGCGCTGACCAACTCCGAAAAAGGAAAGGAAATCTTAGATAATTTCAGTGAGTACCTGCCGAAATTCAAAAAGGTAGTTCCATATGATTATAACCGTATGCTTATGGCGATTGTGCAGATGGAAGAAAAGGGATTGTCCTCTGAGCAGGCACAGATTGAGGCGTTTTATGCTAATACAAGAAACTAAGAGTCTCTAAGGCGATAAAAGACATCGCCTAAGACACTCTAAGTTTCTCGAAGAATGCCGCAAGGGCATTCTTCCCAGAGTTAGGAGCCTTTAAGGCGATAAAAGACATCGCCTAAGACACTCTAAGTTTCTCGAAGAATGCCGCAAGGGCATTCTTCCCCAGAGCTAAGAGTCTCTAAATTTCCAAAAGAAAGGAAGATAAAGATGGGAAAACCAACGGGATTTATGGATTATGATAGAGAAGATGCGAAAGCAGTGGTGCCCAAGGAGCGTATTAAAAATTTTAATGAGTTCCATACGCCGCTTTCCAGGGAAAAACAGCAGATCCAGGGCGCGAGATGTATGAACTGCGGCGTTCCGTTCTGCCAGGCGGGGATGAATATCATGGGAATGACCAGCGGCTGTCCGCTGCACAATCTGGTGCCGGAGTGGAACGATCTGGTGTATACCGGAAACTGGGAGCAGGCGTATAACCGTCTGAAAAAGACCAACAACTTTCCGGAATTTACCTCCCGGGTGTGTCCGGCGCTCTGTGAGGCGGCATGTACCTGCGGTCACTGGGAGGATCCGGTGACCTGTAAGGCAAATGAGTACGGTATCATTGAAAATGCTTATGAGCAGGGGTATGCAGCGGCAAAACCGCCGAAGGTGCGCACCGGGAAAAAGGTGGCAGTCATCGGTTCCGGTCCGGCGGGGCTGGCAGCTGCTGACCAGTTAAACAAACGGGGACATTCCGTAACGGTTTATGAGAGAGACGACCGTGTGGGCGGACTTTTAATGTACGGTATTCCGAATATGAAGTTAGAGAAATGGGTCATTGACCGTAAAGTGGATATCATGAAGGAAGAGGGCATTGAGTTTGTTACCGGGGTCAATGTGGGAAAAGATGTCAAGGCGGCGAAATTGCTGAAGGAATATGACCGTGTGATTTTAGCATGCGGAGCAAAAAATCCGAGGGATATTAAAGCTCCGGGACGTGACGCAAAGGGAATTTATTTTGCAGTGGATTTCTTAAAGGCAACCACCAAGAGCCTGTTAGATTCCGATTTGAAAGACAATAACTATATTTCTGCCAAGGGAAAAAAAGTGGTGATTATCGGCGGCGGCGATACCGGAAACGACTGTGTGGGAACTTCTATCCGCCACGGCTGTGCCAGCGTGACCCAGCTTGAGATGATGCCTAAAGCGCCGGATACCAGGGCGGAGAACAACCCATGGCCGGAGTGGCCGAAGGTTTGCAAGACAGACTACGGTCAGGAGGAAGCAATTGCTGTGTTCGGGCATGACCCGCGTATTTACCAGACCACCGTCAAAGAGTTTTTGAAGGATAAAAACGGCAACCTAAACGGACTGACTACCGTAAAATTAGAGAGTAAAAAGGACGAAAAGACAGGACGTATGGTGATGGCGGAGGTAGCTGGTTCCGAGAAGAAATTAGAGGCGGATCTGGTACTCATTGCAGCAGGCTTTTTGGGAACAGAGAAGTATGTGGCAGATGCCTTTGGCGTGGAATTAAATGCCAGAACTAATGTGGCAACTGCGGGGGACGCTTATGCCACCAACGTGAAAAACGTATTTGCAGCGGGAGACGTTCACAGAGGACAGTCCTTAGTGGTATGGGCAATCCGTGAGGGACGGGAAGTTGCAAGAGAGGTGGACGAAAGCCTGATGGGGTATTCTAATTTGTAGGCAGGTTTCCGGTTTTAAGGTTACGGTAACGACCGTAGGGAGGAAATAGTAACCGCCAGTAAAGTATTGACACAAACAGTTGCTAATAAAGCGTTGACACAAACCATGAAAAGACCGCTTGCGTTTACAAGCGGTCTGGTATATAATCTACTTAGAAAGGTACATCGGATGTGATATCCGATTTGCCCTCAGTAAAATTGTTTTAGTAAAAAAGAATTAGCATCTTCACTTAGGGCGTGGGATGCTATTTCTTTTTGTTATAATGATTATCTAAAAAAGACAGAGCCGTAAAAATTACTAGCAATAAAGTCAAGACTTCCATTGTGTTCATAGGGCATCACCCTCCTTTATGTACTAGAGGGCATCTAACATCGGAAAATCGCATCCGCTTTCCTTTGGATTATATAATGACATTATAACTCATGAAGAACATATGTTCAAGTGAAAAGGAGATAGGAACCAATGAAAAGTTAAGGACAGCAAGAAGGATAATGAAAAATAGCATGGTTTTGGGAAGGGGGAATCACATGTCTAACACAACCAAACTGGCACTAGAGGCGTCATTGAAAAAAATGCTGCTAAAAAAGCCAATCGACAAGATTACGATTAACGATTTAACCTCGGATTGCGGTATCAGCCGCATGTCCTTTTACTACCATTTCAAGGATATCTACGATTTGGTGGAGTGGGTATGTGTAGAGGACGGAAAACAGGCGCTGCAGGATAAGAAAACCTATGACACCTGGCAGGAGGGGCTTGAGCAGATTTTTGAGGCGGTTTTGGAAAATAAGCCCTTTATTCTCAATGTATCCAATACGGTCAGCAGGAAAAAGATGGAGAGTTATCTGAATAAACTTACCTACGAACTGATTGCGGGAGTCGTGGAGGAAAAATGCAGCGGCATTGATTTGCCTGAGGAGGATAAAGCGTTTATCGCAGATTTTTATAAATATGGCTTTGTCGGGGTAATGCTGGACTGGATTGACCATGGAATGAAAGAGGATTATAAGAAAATTGTAGAAAAGATGAGTATTACCCTTCACGGAACCTTTGCAAATTCTATTCATAACTTTGAGCAGAAAAAGAAAAATTAATTTTATCAAAACAAGCGGAGTGATAAGTTTTTTGTCATTCCGCTTATTTTGTAAGTGGAAATTAGCATTTGGAAAGTATAAGATAGGGGCATAAAAAATAAGCTATTAACTCAGAAACTTAGGGGTAAAAACAGCCCCTTTGGACATTCTAATTCCTAGGAACTGTCAACAAATAACTTTTAATATTGCTTGTCTTTTTCTCCAATAGCACCACTCAAAAATCAGTTACATAGCCCGCTATGCGCCTAATTTTTGAGCGGCGCTCTCGAAGAAAAATCCGGCGCACTATTCAAAAGTTATTTGTTGACAGTTCCTTAAAATGAAGAAAGGTGGTCAATTTATATGGCAAGTAAAAAAAGTATCGGAATCGGTGTGGCGGCAGTTGCGGCGGCAGGCGCAGGAGTAGCGGCGATTGCAGCAAAAAATTATAAAAAAGCAGGGAAGAATGCAGAAAAAAAGCTGGAGCAGAAGGCGGTATCTGCGGAAACGAACGAATACCGGAATACGGAGCGGGGAAAAGACGCAAAGAACAGCAAGGGCATTTATTATACAAATGGTAACTATGAGGCGTTTGCAAGACCGAAAAAGCCGGAGGGTGTGGAGGAAAAAAATGCGTACATCGTAGGCAGCGGTTTAGCAGCATTGGCAGCAGCCTGTTTTCTGGTGCGTGACGGGCAGATGCCGGGTTCCCACATCCATATCTTAGAGGCAATGGATATTGCGGGAGGCGCCTGTGACGGTATCTATGACGCCACAAGGGGCTATGTGATGAGAGGCGGACGTGAAATGGAGAACCATTTTGAGTGCCTGTGGGATTTGTTCCACAGCATTCCTTCTATTGAAACTCCCGGCGTATCCGTATTGGATGAGTATTACTGGCTGAATAAGGAGGACCCGAACTATTCCCTGTGCCGTGCCACGGAAAAGCGGGGACAGGATGCCCATACCGACGGAAAATTCAATTTAAGCCAGAAGGGCTGCATGGAAATTATGAAACTTTTCATGATGAAGGATGAGGATTTATACGATAAGACCATCGAAGATGTATTTGACGAGGAAGTCTTTGATTCTACCTTCTGGCTGTACTGGAGAACCATGTTTGCTTTCGAAAACTGGCACAGTGCATTGGAAATGAAACTTTATTTCCAGAGATTTATCCATCATATTGGGGGACTGCCGGATTTCTCTGCATTGAAATTTACCAAGTACAACCAGTATGAATCCCTGATTCTTCCGATGCAGAAATATTTAGAGGAAGCGGGGGTTGACTTCCGGTTCAATACTGAGGTGACCAACGTCATTTTTGAAATAAAAGATAATAAAAAGGTGGCAAAAGCTATTGAGTGTAAGGTGAAAGGCGTGGAGCAGGGAATCACTCTGACGGAAAATGACCTTGTGTTTGTCACCAACGGCAGCTGTACCGAGGGCACGATTTACGGTGACCAGAACCATGCACCAAACGGAGATGCTGAGGTGAGAACCAGCGGCTGCTGGAGTTTATGGAAAAATATTGCAAAGCAGGATGAGGCATTTGGACATCCGGAAAAATTCTGCTCTGATGTAACAAAGACAAATTGGGAGTCTGCTACTGTTACCACATTGGATGATAAGATTCTTCCCTATATTAAGAATATCTGCAAGCGTGACCCGAAGAGCGGCAAAGTGGTAACCGGAGGCATTGTAACCTGTCAGGATTCTGGCTGGCTGATGAGCTGGACCATTAACAGGCAGGGGCAGTTTAAAGATCAGGACAAAGATAAGGTATGTGTCTGGGTATATGGCCTGTTTACCGATGTGCCGGGGGATTTCGTGAAGAAACCTATGAAAGAATGTACCGGTAAGGAAATCACGGAGGAGTGGCTGTACCATCTGGGTGTTCCAACGGAGCAGATTCCGGAACTGGCGGAAAACAGTGCGGTCTGCGTTCCGACGATGATGCCTTATATTACGGCATTCTTTATGCCGAGAACCAAGGGGGACCGCCCGGACGTGATTCCCGATGGTTGTGTGAACTTTGCATTTTTAGGACAGTTTGCGGAGACGCCGAGGGATACGGTGTTTACCACGGAGTATTCTGTGAGAACGGCAATGGAGGCGGTGTACGGTCTGCTTGGCGTAGACAGAGGCGTGCCGGAGGTATGGGGCAGCGTTTATGATATCCGGGAGCTGTTAGACAGTACGGTGAAGCTGATGGATGGAAAATCCCCGCTGGAAATCAGGCTGCCGGGGCCGCTCAATGCCTTGAAGAAGCCGCTGCTTCGTGTGGTGAAAGGAACGGTGGTTGAGAAGGTGCTTAAGGACCACGATGTGATTAAGGAAGGGATGCTTTTTTAAGAGAGGTTAAAGAAAATTTAAGAAAAGAAAAAGTGAAGCTTAAGGGTTTTGTTATGGTTTTGAAACAGGTGTTGTCTATGATGGTAGGCAGCACTTGTTTTTTTTGTGGGGGTGGGACGCTTCGGGCGGCAAAAGGGGGGCTGGAGTTACGGTTATGGGGGCGGAGCGCACAGGGAGGGCTTTGTTTTTGTTTCGTTGTCCGGAGATAAGATGTTCTAAGAAATCTGCTGCGGGGGGTGGCGGGGGAGGGACGTAAACGGTCCGGAGGCGCCGTCCCTGGCGCCGTCGAACCTCGCCCAGCCTTCCGTGGCTGGGCGTTACTGTGTATCGGGCAGATTTCTAAGAACATCTAATCTCCTCCCAAAGTCACAAAAACAAAGCCCTCCCTGTGCACTCTGCCCCATAACCGTAACTCCAGCTCCTTTTGCCGCCCGAAGCTGCTTTACTGGCGCTGGGAGGTTTTTGGGTGGCGTTAGATAGAGGGGGTGTGCCGGAACGGTATTGGGGTTGGTGTTGCGGGGAGGGGATTTTAAATGATTTTTAAGGTTGTTTAAAGGGGAGATAAAGAGAGAGTTGTTAAAATTTAGAGGTGGATTTAGAAGCAAAAGAAAAGATGGGAGGAAGTAATGGGAACGATGAGAGGAAATGGGAAAGAGCAGAGGAACAGGCAGCGGCGTGTCAGGGAGCAGAGGAAGAGGGCGAGGAGGAGACGGAGGGTTGTGCTTTTTTTGTGGCAGATTGTGATAGTTGGGGGAATTGGGATTTTGTTGTGGGATATTTGGGGGAAGGTTTCTAGGACGGAGAATGGTGTGGAAGGGAGTGGAGGGTGGCAGGGGGAGGTAAGTTCTGTTTTAGGGGGTGAGAAAGGGAGTAGTGGAAGTGAGTTGGGGGATTATGCGGGGAAGATAGATGAGATAGAGGTGGAGGCACCGGTGAAGAGGGAGGAAAGTGAGGTTTTGCTGAGGTTAGAGGAGTTGGCGGAGGAAAATGATGTGATAAGGGAAATTTTGGGGAATGTGGAGGCGTATCCGGAGAATCTGCTGGAGGCGTTGGCGAATAATCCGGAGATGGTGGATTTTGCGGCGGGGTATCTGACGGCGGAACGGACGGTGCAGGGGGGATTGACGAAAGAGGAGAGGAAGCAGGAGCATCCTTTGTTTTTGCAGTGGGATCCCAGGTGGGGGTATGTGCCCTATGGGGACGACAGCAATATCGGGCTGGCGGGGTGTGGACCGACTTGTTTGTCTATGGCGCTTTTTGAACTGACCGGAGACGAGACCCTGACGCCGGATAAGATAGCGGGGTATGCGATGGAAAACGGGTATTATATGTCGGGGACGGGAACGGCGTGGGCGCTGATGGAGGATGTGCCGGGGGTTTACGGGGTTTCCGTAAATAAGCCGGGAATCAGTGACAGTATTATGAAAGGTGAGCTGGATTCCGGGCATGTGCTGATTTGCGCCATGCGTCCAGGGGATTTTACGGCGGCTGGGCATTTTATTTTGATTTACGGGTATGGTGAGACGGGATTTTTGGTCAATGATCCGAATTGTGTGGCGAGAAGTAAAAAGACTTGGAGTTATGAACGGATTGGGGGGCAGATAAAACAGATGTGGGCGCTTGGGGCGGAAAAGTAAGGGGGTGCTGTGGGGAAGGGACGCTTCGGGCGGCAAAGGGGGGCTGCTGCCGGGGAAAATCGGAAAGGAGTGTTTGGGGGATATTGTAAAAAATGGGATTTTTCGTTATAATGGTAACAGCGCAAAGGAGGAGAAGCTGTTATTCATGAGGGAAGAAATGACGGAAGAAAAAAGTGCTTTATCAGAAGAGAGGGTACAGGAGGAGGCAGGGACGCAGGAGAGGGAAACGGATGTTGTTGTGGGGGAAATCGAAGATCCTCGGGAAGCGGAGGTTAAGATTACGGACAAAACGCCGGATTTTTCTACTGTGGAGGTGAAAAATCCACGGATTGGAAAGGTGTTGAAGCTTCAGGAGGAAACGGAGCGGCAGAAGGAGTTAGAGGTGCTGCGCAGCAAACGTATTCGTCAGGAGCAGGAATACATAGACCGGATGCTGCTCTCGGTGGAGGAAAATTTAAAGAATACGAAGGAAGAACAGAGAATTAATGAGGAATTTGAGGAGCATATCCGCAGAGAAGTTTACCGTATGCACGGTATCAGCGAGGATAAGCTGCAGGGAATGACGGAGCGGAAAACTGCGTGGTATCAGGGGGCGGCATTTGCTCTGTTCTTTTTGTCTCTGGTGATGATAGCCTTGTGTGGAATTTTGCATGGCTTTGGATCGGAGATTTGTATTTTTATGGCATTTTATACTGCCATTGAGGGAACACTTTTGTCAAACGGGAGAAAGCAGTCCGTGGTGTTAGAAGGGCTGATTAAGCTGCTGTATCTGCTGCTGTTTCCGATGATGATGGTGATTTTCGTGTGCTATGAGCTGGGCTTTGAGGAATACCAGTGGCTGGTGCCGGTTTTTGTGGTGGCAGGCGTTGTGGTGCTGATGCTTGGAGCGGTTTCCTATTTCCTGTATGACCCGTACCGGGCGGACCGCAGGAATAAAAAGAAGGCGTTGAATTACATCAAAGAGATGGAGAAAACGGCGTTAAAGGAAGTGCGGTTGAAGGAAAAGAAACTGGAAAAAATGGAAAAGCAGCGGAAGAAAGAGGAAGAAAAAGCGGAGAAAACAAGGCTGCGCAGGGAGCAGAAAGATGAAAAAAAGGAGCAGAGGCAGGAAGAAAAAGAGGAAAAGGCGGCTTTAAGAAAAGTGCACAGCGAGGAAAGAAAGCAGAACATAGATACATGGTGGAAACAGCATAAGCCGTTTGGAAAAAATAAAGAAGAAATACCGGAAAAAACAGAGATTGCACCAAAAGAAAGTGTATCGGAGGAAACGGAAGATACCATATAAGTTTTGTAGAAAAATTAGGTTAAGATGAGGAGAAAGGTTGAAAAAATCATATATCGGAATTTTTCAACCCCAAGTTTGTGCGCACACGCCCAAACTTGAGATGCACAAAAGGCGTGTGCGCATGGAGGAAAGAATGGATCAGAATTTTAAATTTACAACACTAGAGTACAGAAGACCGGATTTTGAAAAAATCGCAGCAACTGCGGAAAAAGCAGCGGAGACAGTGAAATGTGCTTCTTCTTATGAGGAAGTAAAGGCGGCAATGAAACAGATGGAGGAACTGTCAAGTGAATATATGACGGACAGTACCATAGCGTCCATCCGCCATACCTTAGACACCACAGATGCCTTTTATGAGAAAGAGGACGAATACATCAATGACACCATACCTACGATTATGCCCAAAATTCTGGCATTTGACGCAGCGCTGATGGAGTCGTCTTTCCGCAGCGAAATTGAAAAAGAATATGGGAAACAGTATTTTGTGCAGATGGAGTTGAACCAAAAGACTTTCTGTGAAGAGAATATTCCACTGATGCAGCAGGAGGCAAAGCTGACTAATGAATATCAGAAAATCATGGCGACAGCAGAGATACCTTTTGACGGAAAAACGTTAAATCTTTACGGCGTGCAGAAGTATTTTGAGCATGAGGACCGGGAAATGCGCCGGGCGGCAGTGAGAGCTTATTCCGACTTTTATCATCAGCATGAGAAACGCTTAGAGGAAATCTGGCAGGAGCTTATCACCATAAGAAACCAGATGGGAAAAAATTTAGGCTACGATAATTTTATTCCGGTGGGTTATTTACAGCAGGGAAGAACGGATTACGGCATGGAAGAGGTGGAGTCCTTCCGCAAACAGGTGCAGGAGGTGATTGTTCCTCTCTGTGAGAAGCTCTATGAAGCGCAGAAAAAACGGCTGGGCGTAGACGAGCTGATGGTTTATGATGAAAAACGGGTATTTTCTGACGGAAATGCTGTCCCTGCCGGGGATGATGATTTCATGGTGGAACAGGCAAGGAAAATGTATCATGATATCAGCCCGGAAACCGGGGAATTTATCGACTTTATGATAGAGCATGAGCTGATGGATTTGAAAAATAAACAGGGAAAAGCATCTACGGGCTATATGACCTTTTTGCCTGTGTATCAGGCACCTTTTGTATTTTCCTGCTTTAACCAGACCATTTTTGATATGCAGGTATTGAGCCATGAATTAGGTCATGCTTTTGCGGGTTACATGGCAATGAGAAATCAGCCCGTGATAAGCTATTATATGAGTTCTACCGATATTGCGGAAATCCATTCCATGGCGATGGAGCAGTTTGCCTATCCTTATGCGGAGCAGTTTTTCGGGGAGGATGCGGAGAAATTCCGTTTCGCCCATCTGCAGGAGGCAATCACTTTCGTGCCCTTTGGCGTAGCGGTGGACGAGTTCCAGCATATTTGTTACGTCAATCCGTCACTGACACCGAAGGAGCGCACCTTAGAGTGGAAGAAATTAGAGGAAAAATATATGCCGTGGCGGAAATATGATGCAGACGATTTCTTTGACAGGGGAGGCTTTTGGTATCACAAGCTTCATATTTACCTTTATCCCTTCTATTATATTAATTATACCTTAACCACCATGGGAGCCATGGAGTTTAAGAAGAAGGATTTAGAGAACCACAAGGCGACATGGGAAGATTATTTGAAACTCTGCAAATGCGGCGGCAGCATGAGTTATTTAGAGACGCTGCGTTATGCAAATTTGAGCAATCCCTTTGAGGCGGGAAGTGTAGAAAAGGCAGTTTCCGTGGCAAGGGAGGCGCTGTTGAACAGCAAATATATGGAAGAATAACGGTCATGTTATGGCGGCTGTGTCATAAATTGGGAAAGAGCAGAAAAGAAGGGCATAAAACTTGTGCACATGGAGGTAAAAATGGAGGAATTATTGGAACTTACAAAAAAACAGCTTTTCATGCAGAAAATTATCAGCGGCTGTCTTGCTGTGATGGTGGTGGTGCTTCTTATGGGAGGCGGCATTTTAGTGGGACATATGAACCGTATGGCAGCCTCTATGGAAGATGTGATGCAGAAGGTGGAAGAGATTGATATGCAGTCCGTCAATGAAACCATTGAGGAAACCCAGAAGCTTTTAAAGAGCGTCGACGAATTTTCAACGGCGGTGGACGGGATGACAGAGAAGGTAAATGGTCTGAGCGACTGGTTTAGCGGATTGTTGGGAGGGCGGTAGATTATTTATGTTGATTTCTCCATTCTCTCGGAGATATGCCGTAAATTGTTTTAAATGCACGTGAAAAATGAAGCTGATTTTCGTATCCGACAGCAGAACCGATTTCTGAAATGGATAAGGAGGTCAGCTTTAATAATTCGGTCGCTTTTACCATCCGGTAATGGATTAAAAACTCCTGCGGCGAACGGCCGATAGAATTGCGGAAAATTTTTCCGAAATAGCTGCGGTTGATTCCGCAGACCGCCGCAATATCTTCAATGGTAATGTTATTCTGAAAATTCTGTTCAATGAAATTGATTGCTTCTTTGATGTAATAGTCGCTCATTTTACCGCTCTGGTTCAGTTCTCTTGCCTGTGCAGACCGGGTCAGGCAGTCTAAAAACAGATAAAGATGTCCGATGAGATGAAAGGGTGATTCCTTTGGGTGACGGACAATATACAGCATTTCTTCCTGTAATTGCTCACGCAAATCTTTGGAGTGGGAGCGGTAAACAGGCTGATTGACAGAAAGCTCTGTTAAGTCAAGGGCTTCTTTGACGCGAAGCCCGTCAAATTCAATCCATACATATTCCCAGGGCAGATTTTGATCGGCATAATAGGTCGTTATCTGTCCCGGAAAAATCATAAATCCCTGTCCGCTCTTAATAGAATAGGTCTGTGTCTCTCCTTTTGCATTATCTGCCATAAGTGTTCCGGTACCGGAAAGGATATAGTGAAACAGATAGTGATTCCGCGCAATGGGTCCAAAAGAATGACCGGGCGTACACTGCTCGTAACCGTATTGGTACATTCCTAAATCAATAAAATTTTCACTGGGAAATATGTTAAAAAATACATTGCTCATTCCATGCTCCTCCTGATGGTTTATACCAAAATGCGTTATCATATGTTATTATAGCACAAAATAAAGTATTTTGGTATAAAAATAGGAAAATGGCGGTATTTATAGATAGCATATTGGTATGTTATAATTTATGATAACAAAAGCAGAAAACGAAATTCAGTGAAAAGGAGAGAAAATATGGCAAAAAGAAGGATTGTGAAAGGAATACCGGCAGCAGTTGGGATTGCGTTGGCTTTGGCGTGTCTTACCGGTTGTGATCAGAACTTGGCAAGCGGCAAGACAGAGGTGGAACTAGTTTCCTACAAACCGGAGGCAGTAGAAGCCTTTGAGGAAATAGAGGAGCGCTTTAATGCAACCCATGATGATATCCATCTGACGATTGATTCCCCGAATGAAGCCATGACCATTCTGAAAACAAGATTTATCCGGGAGGATTATCCTGACATTGTTGGAATCGGCGGAGATATCAATTATTCTAATTTTCTTGATGCGGATTTATTTATGGACATTTCAGACCTGGAGGAAACAGGAATGGTGAAACAGTCCTATCTGGACATGGATAAGGAATTGGAATTTATTCCACAGGAGGGGATTTACGCATTGCCTTACGCTGCCAATGCGGCAGGTATTCTTTTCAACCGGGATATGTTTGAGGAGCATGGCTGGGAGACAGCGGAAACCTGGGAGGAATTTACCGCTTTATGTGAAGAAATTGATGCCAGCGGAATACAGCCAATCTATTTGGGGTATAAGGATACCTGGACATGTCTCGCACCCTGGAATGCCCTGGCAGTGGGCTTGACCGATTCTGATACCTGCAGCCAGGTAAATATGGGAAATACTACCTTTTCGGAAACCTATCGGGAGACGGCAGAAAAAATGAAAGACCTGCTTGAATATGCCGAGCCTAATCCCTATGCCTACGGCTACAATGATGCCTGTACTGCCTTTGCCAGGGGACAGTCGGCGATGTACCCCATCGGGAGTTATGCAATCCCTCAGATTAAGTCGGTGAATCCGGACATGAATATCGGCTCGTTTCCGTTTCCGGCAAATGAGAAGGAAGAGGATAATGTTTTAAATTCCGGGATTGATTTACAGTTTTGTGTGATGAAGAACAGCAAAAACAAAGAGGCGGTATATGAGGTGCTCCGCTTTTTATATGAAGATGAAACCATTCAGATTTATCTTGACAATCAGGGCGGTATTAGCTGCAAAAAGGGAGATTTTGAACTTTCAAAGGAACTGGAAGGTATGAAGGATTATATTGAAAATGACAGAATGGCAGATTACCAGGACCACCATTATCCAAGTGAAATGAGTGTGGATGCCATGATACAGACGTTTTTGCTGGATGACAGCGAAGATGCAGTGGATACCTTTTTACAGCGGTTTGATACGGATTGGAAGCGCTATAACAGGGATTTAATTAGAAAAGTACAGCAGTATCAGCAGGAAGAGGAGGAAATTCAATGAAAAGGAAGATGGCAAACAGGGAGAAAACGTTCTGGGCAGTGACGATACCGGTATTGATTTTGTTTTTTACCTTCAACACGCTGCCTATGATAAAAGGCGTCATTTACAGTTTTACAAACTACAGGGGCTACGGCACCTATGACTATGTGGGCTTCAGAAACTATATGGACCTTTTTACGGATGCCAGGGTAGGAAAAAGTTATCTTTTCACCTTTAAATATGCGCTGGCGGGAACCGTTCTGGTAAATGTCATCAGCTTAATCATGGCGCTTGGATTAAACAGTCAGATACGTTTTAAGAGCGCGCTGAGGGGAATTTATTTTGTACCCAATATTTTGGGCGGACTGGTGATTGGCTATATTTTCAGCTTTATTTTTACCTATATCCTTCCGGCGGTGGGAAACATGTTTGATATTGGATTTTTACAGAACAGTATTCTTGCCAGTGAAAAATATGCGTGGATTGGAGTGCTGATTGTAGGTGTGTGGCAGGCGGTAGCAATGAATACCATTATTTATATTTCAGGACTTCAAACCGTTCCACAGGATGTATATGAGGCGAGTATGCTGGATGGGGCAAGTAAATGGAAAGAATTTTGGAAAGTGACGCTGCCCTTAGTGCTTCCCTTTGTAACCATCAATCTGGTACTCAGCACCAAAAATTTCCTGATGGTATTTGACCAGATTGTTTCATTGACCAAAGGAGGACCGGCGCAGAGTACGGAATCTATTTCCTACCTCATATATAAAAACGGAATGGACGGAGGACAATTTGGTTTCCAAAGCGCCAATGCAGTCATTTTCTTTTTGGTGATTGTGGCAATTTCCATTTTCCAGATGACAGTCATGAATAAAAAGGAGGAACAGCTATAATGAAGGAGAAGAAAAAAACAAACTGGGTATTGACGATAGTATTGATATTGGGAACCGTTACTGTTTTTTTCCCGCTGTATATGGCAGTTATCATTGCTTTTAAGCAGCCAAGTGAAATGACCAATGATGTGGCAGGTGCACTGGCGTTTCCGGCGAAATGGAGCCTCGATAACTTCCGGCAGGCGATGGAGGTGACGGATTTCTGGAGGTCTCTGGGAAACAGCCTTCTCATTACACTTACAACAATTCTATTGGCAGTGTTGATTCATTCCATTGCAGGTTATGTAATCGGCAGAGGAATGGCAAAGAAAAAGAGCTTTCGCTTTATTTACCTGTATATTGTCAGCGGTATGTTTGTTCCATTTTCTATTCTTATGATGCCGTTGGTAAAACAGACAGCGCAAATGGGCTTAGGCAACCGGGCGGGGGTAATTCTTTTGTATCTGGTATTTTATATGCCGATGAATGTACTGCTTTATACAGGATACATGAAAAACATTCCCATGGCGTTAGAAGAAGCTGCGGATATTGACGGAGCCAGCACATGGAAAACCTTCTGGAAGGTTGTATTTCCCATGATGTCGCCTATGCACGCCACCGTGGCAATCCTTACAGCTCTTGGAACCTGGAATGATGTCATGACGCCTCTGGTGATTATGTCGGGAACCGGACAAAATACATTGCCTCTGGCACAGCTGAATTTCCAGACACAGTTTGGTACAAATTATAATCTGGCGTTTGCATCGTATATTCTGGCATTGATTCCGATTCTCATATTTTATATCATTTGCCAGAAACAGATATTAAACGGTGTCGCAAACGGTGCAGTGAAAGGATAGAGGAAAAAGAGATGGCAATTATTTATAATCCCAACAAAAAAATCTTCAGTTTACATACCAGAAATACAACGTATCAGATGATGGCAGACCGCTACGGATATTTACTGCATTTATACTACGGTTCTGCTAATAAGGGGCTGATGGATTATACGCTGGCCTATGCCGACAGAGGCTATTCGGGACAGCCCTATGAGGCGGGAAATGACAGAACCTATTCCCTGGATACGCTGCCTCAGGAATACCCTACCCTTGGAACCGGTGATTACAGGAACTATGCCCTCAACATAGAAAATGCGGACGGCTCCGAGTGCTGCAGTCTTAAATTTTCCCGTTATGAAATAAAAAAGGGAAAGTACCGTTTAAAGGGGCTTCCGGCAGTATGGGCGGATGAGAAGGAAGCGGAGACGTTAGAAATTGTGTTAAAAGACAGCGTCAGCGGGATAGAGGTAAGTCTTTTGTACGGCGTCTTAGCGGAGGAAGATATCATCACAAGAAGCGCTGTTATCCGAAATACCGGGGAAGAGAGGGTTACGATTAGGAAAGCCGCAGCCGCCTGTCTGGATTTTGTCTCAGGTGATTTTGACGTAGTAAAATTTTACGGAAAACACGCAATGGAAAGAAATGTGGAGCGCACCCGGGTGGGACATGGGACGGCATCCTTTGGCAGCAGGAGGGGAACTTCCAGCCACCAGTACAATCCCTCTGTTATTTTAGCGGGCAGGGATACCACGGAGGATTTTGGAGGCTGTTATGGAATGTTGTTCGTATACAGCGGAAATTTCCTGTGTGAAGTGGAAAAGGACCAGATAAATCAGACCAGACTGCTGATGGGGCTGAGTGATGAGCTGTTTTCGTATCCTTTGGAGGCGGGGGAGGAATTTACCGTGCCGGAGGTTATCCTGTCCTATTCCGCCAATGGTTTTGCCGAACTGTCACACAGATACCATTCCTGTATCCGCAGCCATGTATGCAGAGGGAAATATGTGAATACCGAAAGGCCGGTATTGATTAACAGTTGGGAAGCCGCTTATTTTGATTTCAACGGCGCCACCATCATCAGTCTGGCGAAGGAGGCGGCTGCGCTTGGAATTGACATGGTCGTCATGGACGACGGGTGGTTTGGCAGACGCAATGATGATAATTCATCACTGGGGGATTGGTATGTGAATGAAGAGAAGCTGGGCTGTACGCTGGCAGAGCTGATTTGCAGCATTAACAGTCTGGGGGTTAAATTCGGAATCTGGATTGAGCCTGAGATGGTAAACGAGGACAGCGATTTGTACAGACAGCATCCCGACTGGGCGATAAAAACGAAAAATAGAGCGCCTGTCAGGTCACGTAATCAGCTGCTTCTTGATTTTTCACGAAAAGAAGTAAGAGATTATGTTTTCGGACAGATCTGCGCAGTCTTAGACCAGGGAAATATCGAATACATTAAGTGGGATATGAACCGGAGCATGTCAGATGTCTATGCAGGGAATTTGACCTATGATTACGTGCTAGGTGTATATGATTTCTTAGAGAAGCTAACCTCAAAATACCCGGATATCCTGCTGGAGGGCTGCTGCGGCGGTGGCGGAAGATTTGACGCAGGAATGATGTACTATACGCCGCAGATTTGGTGCAGTGATAATACGGATGCGATAAACAGGACAAAAATCCAGTATGGCTCCTCTTTCTTTTATCCCGTTTCGGCAGCCGGCTCCCATGTGTCTGCCGTTCCAAACCACCAGACAGGGAGAATCACCAGCCTGAATACCAGAGGAATTACAGCGATGGCAGGGACCTTTGGATATGAGATGAATCCGGCGCTTTTAAGCGAAGAGGACAAATCGGTAATCAGAGAGCAGATGAAAAGATATAAGAAGTATGAAACGTTGATATGCCAAGGGGATTATTACCGGCTTTCCAATCCGTTTGCGGACGAATATTCTTCCTGGATGTTTGTCTCGGAGGACAAAAGGCAGGCTCTTGTGAATGTGGTGAGACTTGAGGTACAGGGGAACATGGCAGCCACCTATGTGAAACTGAAAGGTCTTAAGAAAGAGGCTGAGTATCTGGACCATTCTACGGGGCGCCTGTATACCGGAGTTGCATTGATGGAAACAGGAATCCTCCTTCCTTTTCCGAAAAAGGAATATGAGGCATACCAGATAGAGCTGACGGAGTTTGAAAAAATATCTGGGATCAGACAAGGATAAACGGAGGCTGTTTCGTAATACAGCAGAATGCCATTGTGAAAAAACATTTTTGGGTGTGTTTTACGCTGGATTATCTGTTTCACCGTTCCTCTTGGAAAATATTTTCACTGTGGTGCCGAAGTGGGCCTTTTGGGAAAAAGCTACGCTCCTGCACCATGAGGCCGATAGGTCGGAATATCTGGAAATGCCACAGCGTTAGAGGCGGATTACGATGCCATGAAGGATATTTTGTATCAATTTTTATACAGACAAATCGAAAGCGCTGCGTCTTTGACGGATCAGGCGCACGAAAGGAGGCATACATCATGAATGACATAATGGAATTTGCCAACAGAGAAGAATTTCGCGAATGGCTCCGTGAGAATTGTTTATCAAATGATGGTATCTGGCTTTTGTTCGGTAAGGCTGGCGGCCCAAAAACTATAAAAGCGGGAGAAGCCCTTGAAGAAGCTCTCTGTTTTGGCTGGATTGACGGGCAGATGGAAAAGATTGATGATAAGACTTATAAGAAGTAATTACGGAGGAACAGGTTGCCTGCCTATCCGCATTGTTGAAGGGGTATGAACCTGCCTACACAAATTTTCAAGCCATGTCTCCATCCGTAAAGAAAACTTATACACGGGCATACCTTGATGCAAAGACAGATACCGGACGGGAAAAGCGAATTGCCTAGATGATAGACAGGCTTAATAAAAATTTAAAACCCATGTAAACAGATAAAAAATCTTGAAAAAAGCTACAACAAGCGGTATCAGGCAAGCCTTATGGAAAACAGCGAATTTGTCCGTCAAGAAGGATGTCGTGTTGATGGGATTAAAACTGTATACTGTTACATCATCTTTCCACAGAGCATTTCGGTACAGACATTTCTTTTTTTCTTTCATAAAATCATGAAGACAGGGCTGCAATGCGCAAATAAGGTATTGGGCAAACTTACAAATTAGCAATCAAAAGTACAGCAATCAGCACTATCAGCAAAATGGTACAGAGAACTGCCAGACCTAAAAGAATCTTGCAGGTCTTTTCACCGAATATTTTTTGCAGAAACCCAAAGATAAGAATGCCAATCAGCCCGCCCAGCGTATTGTTAATCAAATCTGTAATGTCAGAAGCTCCGATGGCAAGTACAAACTGCATGACTTCATAAATAAAACTGATCCCAAGGGCAGGCAGCAGCTTTTTTGCAAAGGACCAGCGGGGCTTTAACATAGAAACATAAACGCCGATGGGAACAAAGGCAAGAATGTTAGAAAAAATTTCGTCAAAATCCAGTTTCCCATTGGTAAAAACGCAGGCTCCATAAGGAATGAGGTTGACGCTGCGTATCCGGCTCAGCCCGGAGACGGAAAAATTCATTTTAAACAAAATAATCCATGTCAGCAGAGTGACATAAAGCAGAAACAGTGATAATGTGATAGAATATTCTCTTTTCATATGAAACCTCCTTCTGAAAAAAGTGTACCAGAACAGAGTACTTTGTTTCTGTGGTTTTTCTTCGGAAAACCTTACGATTTTATGACGAAAACCGCAGGATTTTCTTAGGAGGCTTCCATGGGAAATCTTACCGTAAACAGGATACTTTCTTTTTCGCTTTCCGCCTCAATGCTGCCGCCGTGGAGGGTGACGATTTCCTTTGCGATGGCAAGTCCGAGCCCGGCGCCCCCGGTGGCGGAAGATCGGGAGGAATCGAGACGGTAAAACTGTTCAAAGATATGCTCTAATTTTTCTGGCGGAATGGTCTTCCCATGGTTTCTGATGCAGATTTCCGCTATAGATCCAACTTGCTTTAAGGAAAGAAAAACCGTGCTTTTCGGGTAACTGTAATTGACGGCGTTCCGAATCAGGTTGTCAAAAACACGTTCCGCCATGCCGGGGTCTAACAGCAGCGATATATCCCGTGCAAGGTCTAATTCCCAGGTCAGCTCCTTTTCCGAGAGGACAGGCAGAAATTCATCGGCGATTTGCTCTAACATCCGGCTGATATTGGTGCGCTCTAATTCCAGGGTCAGAGTGGTGAGGCTGAAGCGGGTAATATCAAAAAATTCGTTGATTAAATCCTCTAACCGTTCCGCTTTCTCTAAGGCAATCCCTGTATACCTGCTGCGAAGCTCCGGAGAGAGACCGGATTCATCCCTCAGCAGGGTTAAATAGCCTATCACGCTGGTGAGAGGGGTTTTTAAATCATGGGCGAGATAGACAATCAAATCGTTTTTCCGTTGTTCCGCAAGAAGCGCCTCCTGTTTCCGCCGGGAAAGGTTGTGTTTGATGGAATTGATTTTCCGTTCCGTGGCATTAAGCTCCGGAGAGAGGGAAACATCCTCCGTCCCCTCTGTAATCAGCGCATCAATTCCCCGGTTTATCTCGTTAAAATACCGGGTAAAAAATTTAAGGTAAATATGCAGCGCAATGCCAAAAATTATGATGATGGCAATCAGCAAATAAAGGGTAATATAGTTGCGGAACACCCGCTGATAAATACTCAGAGAGAGGTCGTAATCCCCGTTAAAAAACTGTAAAAATGCCACAACACTGTCAGCAAAGCGTCCGAAGATAACAAAGTCATAAAGGAAAAATACAGCCAGAAAAGAAGCCGCTAACAGGGCAAAGGTGTTAAAAAATAATTTGGTTTTTAATTGTTTGTAATCGTCATTTTTATGCTTATTTTTATTCAATGGTATATCCCACTCCCCAGACGGTTTTGATAAATTTCGGCTTACGGGGCGGTTCTCCCATTTTTTCCCGAAGCCTTGCGATATGCGCCATGACGGTATTATTGTTGTCCATGTATTTTTCACCCCACACCTCCTCGAACAATTCCTCCGATGAGACGACGCAGTTCTTATGTTCACAGAGATACCAGAGAATGTCAAATTCAATGGGAGTTAAAGAAAGCTCTTTCCCGTTCAGGGAACATTTGTGGCTGCTGCGGGAGATGGAAAGCCCCCGGAGGGCAAATTCGTCCGCTTCTGCCGGGGAATCTTCTGCCCGGTTGTAGCAGGTATAACGGCGCAGCTGGGTTTTGACTCTTGCCATAACCTCTAAGGGATTAAAAGGCTTTGTGATATAATCGTCCGCCCCTAAGGTCAGCCCTGTAATCTTGTCCATGTCCTCTGCCTTGGCAGTCAGGAGAATGATGGGGTAAAAATGTTCCTTTCTGATTTCCCGACAGAGGGTAAAGCCGTCCATGTCCGGCAGCATGACGTCTAAGAGGGCGAGGCTTAAGGTTTCCGTCCGGATACAGTCTAGAGCGTCTCTGGCGTTGTAAAATTTGAAAACGCGGTAGCCCTCATTTTGTAAATATACTTCCATCAAGTCGGCGATTTCTTTTTCGTCGTCCACAATTAAAATCTGTTCTGTCATGTGATTGCTTCTTTCTTGTTGCTTGTCAAACGTTATGCTGTGAGCGCTGTTAAGGGGGAATTTTGTTCTGATATTCTACCCTGTAATTTTTTGTATCATAACATGCGGAAAAATGCAATTCAATCCTGAATTTATCAAAATCCTTATAAAATCCTTAGAATTGCTTGCTATAGTATTTTTGGAAGAAGGAAAAAAGTGAGCAGTGCCCGCATTTTCCTTTGGAAAACAGGAAAGAAAGGGAAAGATTTTATGAGTGATTTTATTTTAGAAACAAGGCATCTGTCGAAAACCTTCCGGCGGCAGCAGGCGGTAAAAAACGTATCGCTGGCAATTCCGGAAAACTGCGTTTACGGCTTGCTGGGGGCCAACGGGGCAGGAAAATCCACGTTCTTAAAAATGGTAACGGGACTTCTGCGCCCCACAGAGGGAGAAATTTTCTTTGACGGACACCCATGGTCTCGGGAAGATTTGGCGGGCATCGGGGCGCTGGTGGAGACGCCGCCTGTCTATGAAAATCTTACGGCGTGGGAAAATCTAAAGGTTCGGGCGCTGCTGCTGGGGCTGCCCGACAGCAGGATTGCGGAGGCTTTGAACACGGTGGGGCTTACCGGAACGGGAAAAAAGAGGGCAGGGGCATTTTCCCTGGGAATGAAACAGAGGCTCGGCATTGCTTTGGCATTGCTTTCGAAGCCGAAATTTTTGATTTTAGACGAACCAGTAAACGGACTAGACCCCATGGGAATCTTAGAACTGCGGAATTTGATACGCAGTTTCCCGGAGCAGGGAATGACGGTGCTGGTATCCAGCCATATTCTAAGTGAGATAGAACAGACAGCGGACTACATCGGCATGATGGTGGAGGGCGAGCTGGCTTATCAGGGAAAATTAGACGGGCAGGAGAATTTGGAAAGCCTGTTTTTAGAAGTGGCGCAGAGAAAGAGAGGGAGTGTAAAATGACGGCATATGGGAACGGAGCACAGGAAACAGCAGGAAACAGCAGGGCAGCATATGGGAACGGAGCACAGGAAAAAACAGAAATCAGCAGGGCAGCATATTTTCAGGCGGAGAAAATGAAATTCCGGCATTCCGTGCTGCCAAAGGTGGTGGTGGGAATGCCCCTTTTGTGTATTCTGGCGGCGGTACTGCTGACTTATTCGTATTTTATCATTGACAGTTATAACTGGTGGTATATGTTTCTCTGCCCGGGAACGGCGGCGCTGCTTTCCGGCAGTATTTACATGAAAGACAAAAAGCAGAAGGGCAGAACTCTTTACTGCCTTCCGGTGGATATGGGAAAGGTCTGGGACGCAAAAATAGCATTCGGCGTATGTTATCTGGGGCTTGCGTCGGGAATCCTGGCAATAGATGTGTTTTTCGTTCGAGCCGCATTAAAAAATATTTTTTCCGTGCCATTACAGTGTGAACCGTCGGTGGCGGCACAGGCAGCGGCGGTGGTTCTTTTGTGGCTGTCCTTTTTATGGCAGGTTCCGTTCTGTCAGCTGCTCACCCGGTTTGTGGGGCTGTTTCCCATGATATTTCTTCATATGGCAGGGTATGTGATGCTGTCTGCCTCCCTGTCGGTGACTTCTTTTTATTTGGCTGCGCCCCAGGGAATACCCGCAAGAATGATGTGCGTCGTATTGGGCGTTCTTCCGAACGGACTTCCGGCAGAGCCGGGGCAGATGACCTTTTCGGCGGAACTCCTGGATATGAGTAGCGTCTGGCTGGGGGTCCCAGTTTCCCTGTTATGGTTTCTGGCATTCTGGTATCTGGGAAGAAAATGTGAGAAAATGTTTCGGAAAGGAGCTTAGGATTACTATGCAATTTATAAGATTACTGCAGGCAGAGGGGCGAAAAATGCACCGTACTCTGCTTCCGGTTATTCACTGGTGTCTCCCGGCGGCGGTCAGCCTGCTGTTTTTAGCCTATTACAGTTTTGCGCCCTGGAGCGTCGGTGACATGGTCAGCGGATATGTGGAGGTACTGGGGGCTGCCCTGCCGCTTCTTGGCAGTATCATCTGCGCTGTGTCGGTGGAGCTGGAAGCGGGAAATCATTTTCAGGTGATTCTGGGCGTTGGGAAAGGCAGGAAGAGAGTGCTGGCGGCAAAGTGGCTGGTATTGCTGGGAATGGAGCTTTTCGCTCTGGCGCTGGCGGTAGGAAGCTTTGCAGCAGGCTTTGCGTTGCTGGGGAAGGGGAAACTGCCGCTTTCCTTATGGCTGGCTGTAATGGGGGCGCTGTGGTTTGGAAGTTTTTTACTGTATCTTTGGCATCTGTTTTTAAATCTCCGGTTTTCAAAGACGGTTTCCATGGGGGTAGGTATGGCAGAATCCTTGATTTCTGCCCTGTTCCTCACGGGGCTTGGGGATGGAATCTGGCAGTATGTTCCGGCGAGCTACAGTGCGCGAGGAAGTCTGGAGATACTTAGGATTCATTTTACAGAAATGGGAGGAAAGGAAATTTCAGGTGAATATATGAGGCAATTTTGTGTAAATCTGTTGATAACAGTAGTCCTCTGTGCCATAATTTTTCTGTGGTTTCAATTTTATGAAGGAAGAACATGTGATGATTGAGATATTGGCAGTTGATGATGATGAGGGAATTCTAAGGGTGATGGAAAAAGCCCTTTCAAAAGAGGGTTATGCCGTGACGGCGGTCAGCGAACCGTTGCAGATAGAACAGATGGATTTAAACAGATATCAGTTGATTTTACTGGATGTCATGATGCCGGGAATGGACGGCTTCACCCTTGTGGAAAAAATCAGGGAGCGGGTGGACTGCCCCATCCTGTTTGTCACCGCAAAGACGGAGGAAGAGGACGTGATGCGGGGGCTGGGGTTAGGCGGCGACGACTATATCACTAAGCCCTTTGGCATCGGAGAGCTTCGGGCGAGGGTGGCGGCGCATTTGAGGCGGGAAGGACGGCAGAAAAAGAATTTAGTATCGGTGGGGGAAGCGCAGTTTTACCTGCTGGCAAAGGAGCTGCGCTATCGGGGAGAAGCCCTGAACCTGACCAAAAGCGAGTACCGTATCTGCGAATATCTGGCATTAAACCGTGGACAGGTGTTTTCTAAGGAGCAGATTTACGAGTATGTCTTTGGCTTTGACGGGGAGAGCGACAGCTCCGCTATCACGGAGCACGTGAAAAATATTCGGGGAAAATGCAAGAGGGCAGGCTTTGAACCGATAGAAACTGTCTGGGGGATTGGCTACCGCTGGAATAAGGGGGAAGCATGAAAAGGGGAAGAAAGACCTTGACGGGCATGTTTTTAAAATATATCTGTCTGTTCTGTGTTAATACATTACTGCTGCTTGTGGCAGTGCTTTTGCTGTTTAACTATTGGCTGGCGAAGGGAATTGTGCTCCCGGCAAACTTCGGGGAACATTCTATACGGGAAAACCTCCCCGCCATCATAAATAATGAGACTGTGACGGAAGATTTGATTCCGGCGGGGTGTTTTTACGGCATTTACAGCAGGGAGGGGGCGTGGCAGTACGGAAGCTTTACGGAAGAAGAGCAGAAAAGCGCATGGGAGCATTACCGGAAAAACCAGACCTCGGTAAGCTACGGAGGACGGCAGTACTATGGCTTTTATGAGAGAAAGAACCGAGAAATCGCCATTGTACGGTTTTATATGGTGGCGCATTTTGCCAAAGGAGCGGAGAAAGGCGGCATGGTAAATGCGGAAAATCTGCTGATTGGCATTTTTGTGGCACTGTTTTTACTGCAAGCCTTTTTTGTGGCAAAAATTTTTGCAAAGCGCCTGAAAAAAGAGCTGGGGATTTTACAGCAGGTAACGGAGGCGATTGAGAAAAATAATCTGGAATTTGCGGAAATGCATTCCGACGTGAAGGAGATGGAACAGGTGCTTGTTTCTTTAAACCGCATGAGGGATGCACTGAAAACTTCCTTAGAGAGGCAGTGGGAGACGGAGCAGAAGAAACGGCAGCAGCTTTCCGCCCTTGCCCACGACATTAAAACGCCCCTTGCCGTTATCCGGGGAAACGCAGAGCTTTTAGAGGAGGACAACCTGCCAGAGGAAGAGGCGGAATGCAACTGCTATATTTTAAAAAGCGCCGGAGAGTTAGAGCAATATTTTACCGCCATGAAGCAGCTGCTTTCTTCGGGGGAACAGCAGGGGGAGAGGGAAAGTTTTCCGGCGGAGCAGGTAAAAAATCTGTTTTTGCAGCAGGCAAAGCAGCTACAGCGGATATATCCCATGGAAATCTCTCTGGGGGAAGAGAGCACAGAGGGAATTTTGCAGATGGATAAAACCCGAATATTGCGGGCATGGAACAATCTCTTGGAGAATGCCATGGAATACACGGACAGAGAGCGGGGAATACGGATTTTCTTTGAAATGGGGGAGCAGGAGTCGAAAAATTACTGGATTGCCGGAGTGGGGGACTACGGAAGAGGCTTTTCGGCGGCGGAGCTGTGCCACGGGACGGAGGAATTTTACCGGGGAGACAACAGCCGCAGCGGCAGGGAGCACCAGGGGTTAGGGCTTGCCATTGCGGAGAAATTTGCCGCAGAGGAGGGCGGTTTTCTGCGCCTTTATAACTCTGCGGAAACAGGGGGAGCGGTGGCGGAATTATGGCTCCCGGTTTGTGATTTTACGCAAAATTAGAAGTGAGAGAGCTACCTAGACTGTGGTTTCCTTGTATTTCGTTTCTTCTTTTTTGCCACGCTGTAACCGAAGGTTCCTAATTTTTTCCCCAGCAGAAAATATTCGCCGTGGGAATAGCTTATGAGCCCGGCGGCATTTAAGTCAAATTTTCCAGTTTCGGTCAGATAGGCTTCGTCAACAGTGACATTAAGCACGTCCGCCAAAAACAGGGTATGGCTGCCTAAGGGTTTGATTTCCCGGACTCTGCATTCGATATTCACTGGGCTTTCCGCAATGCCGGGAGGGGCAATCTCTTTAGAAGGCAGGGGGGTTAAGTGCATTTCCTGGAACTTGTCCACTTCCCTGCCGGAGCGGATGCCGCAGAAGTCCGTGGCACGGGCAAGCTGCTCTGTGGTGAGGTTTACTACAAATTCCCCGGAGGCTTCTAGAATGTGGTAAGAATAACGCTCCGGGCGTACGGAGATAGAGAGCATGGGCGGATTGGTGCAGACGGTGCCGGCCCATGCCACCGTGATAATATTCGGTTTTCCGTTTAAATCCGGGTTGGTGCATTCCGAATCAGTTTCCCCCGCCGGATACTGGCAGCTTACCATAACCGCCGGGAGGGGGTAGAGCATATTTCCGGGTTTCCAGGATTGTTTTGACATATTGTCTGATACCTTTCTTTCAATAAAAATCCGGCGTCCCAAAAGGTAGATTTTCCTTTCTTTTGACCGTCAAATCTGAAACAGTTACTTCATTAGAATATCCATCAGATAAGCGTACACATCTTCATTCTGGTTTTTCCAGTTGTCGCAGATGGCTTCCGCCTGTTCCTTCTTTTTCACCGTCAAAGTCAAATCAATGAGGTTAGTGCCCCGCTCCCGGAACTGGCAGCGCACGGCGTAGTCCTGGTTTGGGGTTTTGTAGTAATCGGCGAGAATGGAGTTGATATTCCGCAGCTCTAACTTATTTTTCTCTAAATATGCCAGAGTGTCGTGTTCGATGGCATCGGTAATCTTGTCCTTAAAAAAGCCGAGGGTTTCCCTTCCTGCGGCAGTAATGTAATACTGGGTGTTGCTGTGGGTGGATTCCGCACGGATCAATTCGGCGTCCACCAGGTCGCTGATTACCTGCTGTACCCGGAAATAATCGGTGTAATCCTGCTCTAAAAAGAAATTAGAAATCTGAGTGTTGGTCAATGGAAAATCCACCTTATCAAGCATGTTTAAAATGGTAAGTTTGTAGATTGTAAATGGCTCTGCCATATGTGTTACCTCTTTCTAAAATATTTTCCCTGCCATAGATTTTTTTCTTTCATATATTTTTGAATGGTATTTAATACCCGTTTTTTATCGGCACTCCATGTGGGAGCAATCAGCAGATTTTTAGGGCCGTCCCCCGTCAGGCGGTGAATCACCAGCTCCGGCGGGAGGAGGGCAAGGCATTCCGTGACAAAATCGCAGTATTCCTCTAAGGAAAACAGCGGGAACGGCTCCTTTTCATAAAGCCTGCCTAAATCCGTACCTTTTAGGATATGAAGAAGCTGGAGTTTTATGCCTGCGATGGGAAGGGCTGCCGCATGACGGACAGATGCCCGCATTTTATCGGCCGTCTCCCCGGGCAATCCTAAAATTAAGTGGGTGATGATATCAATTCCCCTTGCATGGAGGGCAAAAACCGCATCCTCAAACTGTTTTAAGGTAAAACCGCTGCGGATAAAGGAGAGGGTTTCTTCATGAATGCTCTGTAAACCCAGCTCCACCCACACAGGTTTCTGCCGGTTTAGTTCCGCCAGTAAATCTAAAATTTCCGGGGAAAGGCAGTCGCATCTGGTGGCGATGGAAAGGGCTGCAATCTCCGGCTGTAAAATGGCCTCTGTAAACAAATCCCTTAAAACCTCCACCGGGGCATAGGTGTTGGTGTATGCCTGAAAATAGGCGATAAACTTCCGGCAGTCTGTCTTAGCGCTGATACGCTTCTTTGCCTCTGCAATCTGTTCCGTGACAGAGAGGGAAGGGGCGGCTGCAAAATCACCGCTTCCTCCGGCGCTGCAAAAGATACAGCCTCTGGTATCTAAGGTTCCGTCCCGGTTCGGACAGGTCATGCCGCCGTTTAGGGACAGGCGGTAGACCTTTTCGCCGAAATTCTTTTTTAAATAGTAATCCAGAGAATAATAGGGTTTATCTCCCCAGAACCTGGGCGGCACCGGATTGTTCTCCGAAACAGTATTTCTGGAATTTATATTTTCAGAATCCATGTTTATAGAATTCATATCCATAGAATTAATATTCCTATCAGTTGTCCTGTTGGAGGAAGAAAGCTAGATATGGGATTTCACAGCCTGGCTTACTACCTCTGCCACACGTGGGTCAAAGGCCTCCGGCATGATAAAATCATCGCTTAACTCTTCATCGGAAACAAGTCCTGCAAGAGCTGTTGCAGCGGCGAGCTTCATTTCCTCGGTAATCTGGGTGGCACGTCCTTCTAAAGCGCCTTTAAAGATACCCGGGAAAGCAATGACGTTGTTGACCTGGTTTGGGAAATCGCTCCGTCCGGTTCCCACAACTCTGGCGCCTGCCGCTTTTGCCACGTCCGGCATAATCTCAGGAACCGGGTTTGCCATGGCAAAGAGGATAGCATCCTTATTCATGGAAGCAACCATCTCCGGTGTGACGATGTTGGGAGCGGAGACACCGACGAAGATGTCTGCGCCTTTCAGGGCATCTGCTAACGTTCCGGTCTGATGGGAAAGGTTGGTGACTTCCGTCATTTTTTTCTGCATCCAGTTTAAGTTCGGATAGTCTTTTCCGATGATGCCCTCCCTGTCGCACATGGTGACATTGGGGAAACCGTAGGTCAGCAGTAATTTGGTGATGGCGACTCCGGCAGAACCGGCACCGTTTACCACGACTTTACAATCCTCTTTTTTCTTTCCGGTGACACGGAGTCCGTTGATGATACCCGCAAGGACTACGATGGCGGTACCGTGCTGGTCGTCATGGAATACGGGGATATCTAACATTTCCTTTAAACGTTCTTCGATCTCAAAGCACCGGGGAGCGGAGATGTCCTCTAAGTTGATACCGCCGAAAGCCGGAGCAATATTTTTGATGGTGGTGATGATTTCTTCGGTGTCCTGGGTGTCAAGACAGATGGGGACAGCATTGACATTGCCAAATTCCTTGAACAGGACGCATTTTCCCTCCATGACAGGCATTGCGGCATAGGCGCCGATGTTTCCTAAGCCTAAAACGGCGCTTCCGTCAGAGATAACGGCTACGGTGTTTGCTTTCATGGTATAGGTGTAGGCCGCCTCCTTGTCCTCTGCAATCACCTTGCAGGGTTCCGCGACACCGGGGGTGTAGGCGATGGCAAGATCCTCCCTGGAATTTACCTTTGATTTGGCTACGGTATCGAGCTTACCGTTCCATTGCTTGTGCATTTCTAATGATTTATTTTCCATAAGTAAATCACTCCTGAATATGTAAATTTTTTCATGCTGTTTTTGCAATGAATCAATCATACCATTTTGATTTTTACAAATCAATGCTTTTTATTTATAGGAGGAGAATTGCTGCATTGAAAATAGAATAAGGGGCCAGGAGAGACATTATAAAAATTAGGACTTCCTATTTTGAAAAAGGTGTAGTATAATAGGCGTATCAAATTTCGTTACGTCAGTTCAGACAAAGTTCCCAGGGTTGATTAGGTGTGAAAACAGAGCAGTATCAGGAAGTAGCACGGGAAAATGAAAAATAAGGAGTCAGTATCAGATGAGAGAAAAGTATGAGAGTTTATCGTTAGCGGTTTTGCGTGATGTGGCAAAGAGCAGAGGACTCAAAAATATTTCTGCCATGAAGAAGGCAGATTTAGTGGAGTTAATGTTAGCAGAGGACGAAAAAGAAAAGCAGGAAAAGACAGCACAGTCTGGGAGCGGCAGGCAGGCGGGCAGCGAGAAAACAGAAAAAGCAGCGTTCCAGACAGACCATGGAGAAAAAACAGAGAGAGCTTCGGTGCCAAGAGAGCGTTCTGCTGACACGAGAACGTCAGGCGAGGGAGTGAGAGAGAAGGATAGCATAAGCGTGGAAGATACGCTGAAGGACTTAGACAGTGGTATTTCTGCCAACGGTATTTTAGAGGTAATGCCGGACGGCTACGGTTTTATCCGCTGTGAAAATTATCTGCCGGGAGAGCATGACGTCTACGTGTCCCCTTCCCAGATCCGGAAATTTAATTTAAAGACAGGGGATATTATCTGCGGAAATACCAGAATCAAGACCCAGCAGGAGAAGTTTTCCGCATTGTTATATGTGACAAGCATTAACGGCTATCACCCCAGCGTTGCCAGCAGGAGGAAGAATTTTGAGGATTTGACCCCGATTTTCCCCAACCGGAGGCTGCGGTTAGAGCGTCCCGGCGGCAGCGTGGCAATGCGTATCGTGGATTTGGTTTCCCCCATCGGCAAAGGGCAGCGTGGTATGATTGTTTCTCAGCCGAAGGCAGGTAAAACCACTTTATTAAAGGAAGTGGCGAAATCCGTTACCACCAACAATCCGGAAATGCACCTGATTATTCTTCTGATTGACGAGCGTCCGGAGGAAGTGACGGACATCAAGGAGGCAATCGAGGGGGAAAATGTGGAGGTGATTTATTCCACTTTTGACGAACTGCCGGAGCACCACAAACGTGTTTCAGAAATGGTAATTGAGCGTGCAAAGCGTCTTGTGGAGCATGGCAAGGATGTCATGATTTTGTTAGACAGCATTACCCGTTTAGCAAGGGCATACAACCTCACCGTTCCCCCCAGCGGACGTACCTTATCCGGTGGTCTTGACCCGGCGGCGCTCCATATGCCGAAGCGTTTCTTTGGTGCGGCGAGAAACATGAGAGAGGGAGGCAGCCTTACGGTTCTTGCCACAGCCCTGGTAGATACCGGAAGTAAGATGGACGATGTGGTGTTCGAGGAATTTAAGGGAACCGGCAACATGGAGCTGGTGCTTGACAGAAAACTCTCCGAAAAGAGGGTGTTCCCAGCCATTGACATTGTAAAATCCGGCACCAGAAGAGAGGATTTGCTCTTAGATCTCCAGGAGCAGGAGGCAGTGGATTCCATGCGCAAGGCCATCAACGGTATGCGTACCGATGACGCAGTGGAAAACATTCTGAATATGTTTGCAAGAACCAAAAACAATCAGGAATACATTAATATGGTAAAAAAGACCAGAATTATATAGAAAAGTCTTGCTTTTCCTAAATTGCTGTGCTATACTTAGTAAGCTGTTTAATCGGGACTTTCCTTTGGAGTAAGTACCATATGCGGATCGGGCATACGGGTATAAAAGGACTGGAACAGGCGAAACTATTAACGATAAGAATATAAAGAGGTGAAAATCATGAGAGAAGGAATCCATCCAGATTATTATCAGGCAACTGTTACATGTAACTGTGGCAATACATTCGTTACAGGTTCTACTAAGGAAGATATCCACGTTGAAATCTGTTCTAAATGCCATCCGTTCTACACTGGACAGCAGAAGTCAGCAAGAACTGACGGACGTATCGATAAGTTCAATAAGAAATATGGTATCAATAAGTAAATTTTAGAGAACGGTTACAGATAAGGTTGAGGTTTTAAAATCTCAACCTTTTTTACCATGTAGGGCTTGATGGGAGATGGTGTCTTGTCTGAGTGTTAGAGAGATGAGGCAATGAGCTGGCATTTCATTCTGAAATTGCTAAATTAGATAAAGGACTGACAGTATGAGATATTCCGGGATTGGCGGGCAGGCAGTCATGGAAGGCGTAATGATGAAAAATCAGGAGAAATACGCCGTGGCAGTGCGAAAACCCGACAATGAAATTATCGTAGAGGTTTCCGAGTACGAGGGAATCATTAAAAATAAGAAAATCAGAAACATGCCCATTTTGCGGGGCGTGTTCAGTTTTATAGAGTCTCTGGTGTTAGGCATGAAAACGCTGACCTTTTCCGCATCTTTTTATGAGGAAGAGGACGAGAAAAAGAAAGAGCCTGAGACGGAGGAAGAAATTAAAAAGGCGAAACGACAGGAAGATGTCATGATGGGGGGAACGGTGGCAGTGTCCATTGTCCTTGCGGTGGCGATTTTTATGATACTGCCTTATTATATATCCACATTTTTTCAGCGGTTTACCTCATCCTATTTGCTGGTGGCATTGTTGGAGGGAGTGCTGCGTCTGGCAATTTTTATCGGCTATGTGGCGGTGATTTCCCTGATGCCGGATATCCGGCGGGTTTATATGTACCACGGTGCGGAGCATAAATGTATCAACTGCATTGAGCACGGCATGGATTTGACGGTGGAGAACGTGAAAAAAAGCTCCAAGCAGCACAAGCGCTGCGGGACCAGCTTTTTGCTAATCGTAATGGTTATCAGCATTTTCTTTTTTATGTTTATTCATGTGGATTCAAGAATTTTAAGGTTAGTACTGCGACTGGTGCTGATTCCTGTTATTGCAGGCGTTTCCTATGAGTTTATCCGTATTGCAGGGCGCAGTGACAATAAATTGGTCAATCTGCTGAGCAAGCCGGGGCTGTGGCTGCAGAACCTTACGACCAAGGAGCCGGACAAGGCCATGATTGAGGTGGGGATTGCCTCTGTGGAGGCGGTTTTCGACTGGAAGGCTTATGTGGAAGAAATCAGACAGGAAAGGTAGGGGACAGCATGACCTATCGGGAAGCGGTAAAACGCGGAGAGGAAATTCTGACAGCAGCTTCGGTGGCAGACGCAAAAAATGATGCGTGGCTGCTGCTTGAAATGGTTTGCAAGATAGACAGAAGTTTTTACTATCTGCACATGGAGGAGGACCTTTTAGAGGAGCAGGTAAGTGAATATGAGATTGCCTTAAAAAAGCGTGCCGAGCATGTGCCTCTACAGTATATTGTGGGGGAAACGGAATTTATGGGGCTGAAATTTAAAGTCAATTCCAGCGTGCTGATTCCAAGGCAGGACACGGAAACCCTGGTGGAAGAGGTGTTAAAGGAGATAAAACCGGGAATGCAGGTGTTAGATTTATGTACCGGTTCCGGTTGTATTATCATAAGCATTCTCCACAATGCGCCGGGAGCAGTGGGAGCGGCCATCGACATTTCCAAGCAGGCGTTAAATGTGGCAAAGGAAAATGCCAGGCAAAACGGCGTTTCCGTGGATTTTGAACAGAGTGATTTGTTCCACAATGTGGTGGGAACCTTTGATGTGATTGTGTCAAATCCGCCCTATATCCCCTCAGCGGAGGTGGTGAAGCTGATGCCGGAGGTGGGGGAGTTTGAGCCCCTAGAAGCCCTTGACGGCAAGGAGGACGGACTGTATTTTTACCGGGAAATCATTGGTTCCTGCAGGGATTACTTAAAGCCGGAAGGCAGAATTTTTTTTGAAATAGGTTTCGACCAGGCCGAAGCGGTTTCTAAAATGCTTTGGGAAAACGGTTTTAAAGAGGTGCGTGTCATCAAGGATTTAGCCCGCAATGACCGGGTTGTGACCGGAATGCTGTAGCGTAGCGGAAACGTTTCTGAATTGTGGATTTGCGCCAAAGAGCGGTCGGATAACAGGAAGTTTTTGTAATAGAGAGGTGTTTACAAGATGTTTGATAAATTAGAAGATTTACTGATTCGATTTGAGGAATTAATGAGTGAGCTAAGCGAGCCGGACGTAGCGAACAATCCGGAGCGTTTCCGTAAGCTGATGAAGGAGCAGAGTGATTTGACACCTATCGTGGAAGCTTACAGGGAATATAAACAGTGCAAGCAGAATATTGAGGATTCCCTGGCAATGTTAGAGGAGGAGTCCGATGAGGAAATGCGGGAGCTGGCAAAAGAGGAGTTAAACGAGGCAAAAGCCAGAGTGGAGGAATTGGAAAATGAGCTGAAGATTTTGCTTCTTCCCAAAGACCCCAATGATGATAAGAATGTTATCGTGGAAATCCGTGCAGGCGCAGGCGGAGACGAGGCGGCGCTGTTTGCAGCGGAGATTTACCGCATGTATCAGCATTATGCGGAGGAAAAACACTGGAAGACAGAGATTATGGAGGCAGACGAGACGGGAATCGGCGGTATGAAGAGCGTTACCTTTATGTTAAGCGGAGCAGGCGCTTATTCCGTGATGAAGTATGAATCCGGCGTGCATCGGGTGCAGCGTGTACCGGAAACGGAATCCGGCGGACGTATCCATACTTCTACCATTACAGTGGCAGTGATGCCTGAGGCAGAGGAAGTGGATGTACAGATTGATGAGAAGGATATCCGTATTGATGTCTGTCGTTCTTCGGGAGCAGGCGGCCAGTGTGTCAACACCACTGACTCTGCGGTCCGGCTGACTCATATTCCTACGGGAATTGTGATTTACAGCCAGACGGAGAAATCCCAGATTCAGAACAAGGCGAAGGCGTTTGCACTGCTTCGTACCAAGCTGTATGATTTAGAGCAGCAGAAGGCCCATGATGCGGAGGCGGAGCTGCGTAAGAGCCAGGTGGGCACGGGAGACCGTTCGGAGAAAATCAGGACGTATAATTTCCCCCAGGGCCGGGTGACAGACCACAGGATTAACCTTACGCTGTATAAGTTAGATAAGGTGATGAATGGGGATATCCAGGAGATTATTGATGCTTGTATTGCAGCAGACCAGGCGGCGAAGCTGGCGAAGATGAATGAAGTGTAAATACGCCTGGTCTGCTGACCAGAGCGGCGAAGCTGGCGAAGATGAACGAAGTGTAAATACGCCTGGTCTGCTGACCAGAGCGGCGAAGCTGGCGAAGATGAATGAGAATTAGGTCAGTTAGTGTATCTAATAGGTCGAATTGAGAAAGTGAATAATTGAGTAAAGGAAGTGTCCAATATTGTTTTTTTCTGGTGTTGGGCACTTTTTACTTGAGACTTGATAGATGTATTGTAAAATATAATTGTAGCAAGAGAAAAAGTTTAAAAGAAATCTTGAAAAGAACGCAATAGTATTGTATATTAATAG
>ERZ808044.383-NODE-383-length-50558-cov-6.274579_pt1 | contig 50558 bp, 39 predicted proteins | sample MGYA00380195_ERZ808044 | MGnify/ENA primary metagenome ERZ808044 (study PRJEB31490, sample SAMN06133423) | mouse gut metagenome | isolation source: Z7_2 | host: mice | place: China: Chengdu | collected 2015-05 ...
AATATATGATGTTGCTACTCTACTGTTTTTTTAAAAATTTTTGAAAAATATTGTGAAAATGATTGCATTATTGTGCAAATTGAGTTATAATACTTACAGTAAGAAGAAGTTATATGAAAATGTATGAAAATACATACAATAATTGATTTTTATATTATGCAAATTTGATATGTCAAAGTATACAATTTTAATAATGTAAAAGTCATTTTCTAGCGTAATAGTATAATCAGGAGGTAAGTATTATGGTACAAGATGATAAAAGAATCACCATAATTACAGGACATTATGGCAGCGGTAAAACAGAATTTGCTGTCAATTATGCTATGAAATTAAAACAGATTTCTCCCAAGGTCACACTTGGTGATTTAGATATTGTAAATGTATATTTTCGTTCAAGAGAGAGAAAGAAAGAGTTGGAAGAAAAAGGCATACATGTGATTTCTTCCAGCATAGAAGGAGATAGCGTAGATATTCCTGCAGTTGCAGCAATTGCATCTCCTGTAAGAGATAAATCAACAAGATATATTGTTGATTTAGGTGGTAATGATGTAGGTACAATGGTGCTTGGCAGATTAAAGCCTCTTTTGGACACTGCAGAAACAGATTTCTTCATGGTAGTAAATGTAAACAGACCAAATACCTCATCCCCAGAAGGTATATTGGAAGAAATGAAAAGCCTTGAAGATGCTTCAGGTTTACGTGTAACAGGATTGATAAATAACACAAATCTGATTCGTGAAACAACAGCAGAAAACATTGCAATGGGAGATAAAATACTCAAGGAAGCAAGTCGGCTTTCTGGAGTACCGATCAAATATACAACATATGTGGAAGAAGTTATGCAAGATGCTGAAAAGCTGCCTGATGATTTAGGTGGGGAACTTTTTCCTCTAAAGTTTTATATGAGAAAAGATTGGATGTAGGCAAAAATAATGGAGGTGTATCAAAAATGGCAAAAGGTAAAGTAACGATTGACGAGAACTACTGCAAAGGCTGTGAATTGTGTGTTTCTGTTTGTCCTAAAAAAGTACTGAAATTGTCAGAAACAAGAATTAATGAAGCAGGATATAACCCAGCAGAAGTAGTAAATGATGATTGTATCGCTTGCACAAGCTGCGCAAGAATGTGTCCAGATTCAGCGATTACAGTAGAAAAAATAGGTTAAGGGAGGAGGATTTTAATATGGCAAAGGTATTAATGAAAGGCAATGAAGCAATTGGAAAGGCGGCTATCGAAGCAGGTTGTAGATTCTTTTTCGGTTATCCTATTACACCACAGAGCGAATTGCCAGAATATTTATCTGATGAATTACCAAAGGTAGGCGGTACTTTCGTTCAGGCAGAAAGTGAATTAGCAGCAATTAACATGGTATATGGTGCAGCAGCAGCAGGTGCGAGAGTATTGACAAGTTCCTCTTCTCCAGGAGTTGCTTTAAAACAAGAAGGTATCGGTTATATTACAAATGCTGATTTGCCAGCAGTTGTTGTAAATATGATGCGTGGTGGCCCAGGACTTGGTACAATTCAACCAGGACAGTCAGACTATCATATGTGTGTAAAAGGTGGTTCTAATGGTGACTACCATAATATCGTTTTAGCACCAGCTTCTGTACAGGAAGCAGTAGATATGATTATGGAAGCTTTCGATTTAGCTGATTTTTATAGAACTCCAGTTATCATTCTTTCTGATGGTTTGATTGGACAGATGATGGAGCCAGTTGAATTTAATTATTCTCCTAAAAAAGATTTGCCTTCAAAAGATGCTTGGGCATTAAAAGGTAAAGGCAATGGCGAAAAACACATGATTGTAAACTTAAACATGGACGCTGAAGATTGTGAAAATCACAATATCGCATTACAGAAAAAATATGATATTATCGAAAAAGATGAACAAGCTTGGGAAGAATATTGCATGGACGATGCAGAATATGCTTTCGTTTCCTATGGTACTGCTTCCAGAATTGTAAAATCTTCTGTAGATACATTAAGAGCAGCAGGTTATAAAGTTGGCTTAATTCGTCCAAAAACATTATATCCATTCCCAGTAAATGCTTTCCAAAGACCTAACATTAAAAAATATCTTGATGTTGAAATGAGCATGGGACAAATGGCAGACGATGTAAAACTTGCTTGCAATGATAAAAATAAAGTTGTATTCTATGGCAGAACTGGTGGTATAATATTGACACCAGAAGAAGTTGTTGAATTTGGTAAGTCTGTAATGGGAGGTGACAAATAATGTCAGTCGTATATGAAAAATCTAAAGCTTTAACAGATGTGAAATTGCATTATTGTCCTGGATGTGCTCATGGTATTGTACATAAATTATTAGCAGAATGTTTGGAAGAAATGGGTGAAACAGGAAACGCAATCGCTTGTGTACCTGTTGGTTGTGCCGTTATGGCAAATAAATATTTCAACTTTGATGCAATTCAGTGTGCTCATGGTAGAGCTCCTGCAACTGCAACTGGTATTAAAAGAGTAGACCCTAGCAAAATGGTAATTACATATCAGGGTGATGGTGACTTAGCTTCCATCGGTACTTGTGAAATCGTTCATGCAGCAGCTAGAGGTGAAAAAGTTACAACTATTTTCATCAATAATGGTATTTATGGTATGACAGGTGGTCAGATGGCTCCTACAACATTACCAGGCATGAAAGCAACAACAGCTAAAAAAGGTAGAGATGTAAAAATACAAGGTAATCCTATTAGAGTAAGTGAAATGCTTGCAACATTGGACGGTCCTGCTTATATAGAAAGAGTTAGTGTAACTAACCCTGCACAAGTAGCACAGGCTAAAAAAGCAATTATGAAAGCATTAAAAGTACAAAAAGAAGGTCTTGGCTTTGGATTTGTAGAAGTTGTTTCAAGCTGTCCTACAAACTGGGGATTAACACCAGTCAAAGCAATGGAATTTGTAAGAGAAAAAATGATTCCTTACTATCCTCTTGGCGTATTTAAAGATCTTACAGGGGAGGGAAAATAATATGAGTACACAAAGAGTATGTTGTGCAGGTTTCGGTGGTCAAGGTGTTTTAAGTATGGCTAAATTGCTTGCTTATGCTGGTATGCTTGAGGGAAAAGAAGTTTCATGGTGTCCTTCTTATGGTCCTGAAATGCGTGGTGGTACAGCAAACTGTTCTGTAGTTGTATCTGATGAACCAGTAGGTTCTCCAGTTATTACAGCAGATGCTACAGCTTCTGTTATTATGAATCAGCCATCTTATGATAGATTTGTAGAAATCGTTGGCGCAGGCGGAACAATTATATTAAATTCTAGCTTGATACAATCCAAAGTGGAACGTACAGATGTAAAAGCATATTATGTTCCAGCAAATGAAATTGCAAAAGAATTAGGAAATCCTAAATTGGCAAATATTGTATTGTTGGGTGCATTGTTGGAAGTTGACAAAACAGTATCAGAACAAGCTATTTTGGATGCATTTACAAAAGTATTTGGTGAAAGCAAAGCAAAATTTATTCCTATCAATAAAGAAGCACTTGCAAAAGGCGCTGAATTTGTAAAATCTCAACAATAATATTATAGAAATCCTTTTATCAAAACCGACTTTTAGAACTGTCGCAGTTTACTGCGGCAGTTTTTTGTGTGTTCTTTCTATTTTTTAGGAGGTAGATTATATGAAATACCAATGTCCTTGCTGTGGATATTATACTTTTGATAATGAACCAAATGGGAATTATGATATTTGTCCAGTTTGTTTTTGGGAAGATGACCCAATAGCAATAGATGATACAACATTTGTAGGTGGAGCAAACCATGTTAGTTTACAACAAGCACGACTTAATTTTAAAAAATTCGGTGCGTGTGAAAAAGATATGTTACCATATGTGAGAAAGCCAAATATAAATGAAATGAATACTAAAAAATTATAATATTATGTTGTATATTTTAATAGAAAACGGTATACTGAATATATTAAAAATTTGAAAACAATTTTATAAAAGAAAAATATAATAAGGAGGGAATTTGATTGGAAAAAAAACAAAAATTAACGGAATTATATTTATTAACATCATTTTTATGTTTATTTGTGGTATTGATACATACATCATCAGAAGGTGTAACCAATTTGACAATGGGTAGCTTACAACAAAAAGTGTTTTTCATGTTTAATAAGGCACTTTCTTTTGTTGTACCAGGATTTATATTTTTAAGTGGCTTAAAATTAACATATTCCTATCAAAACAAAAAATTTGAATTTCTATTATTTTTAAAAAAGAGATTTACAAAAATATTGATACCTTATATTTGTTGGTATATTGCATATTATGTATTTTTATATCACATACATTTTATAGAAGCAAAAACAATTAAACAGCATATTTTTTCTTTTTTGATAGGTGATTTAATATCGCCATTTTATTTTATAACAATTATATTTCAATTTTATATATTATTTGGTATATTTTTATTTTTACTGAAAAAAGTAAATCATATATTGCTTTTTATAATTTGTGCTGTTATACAGTTATATTATTTGCAAAATATATATCCAATGTATGAGGATAGATTTTTTGTAACATATTTTATTTATTTTTTATTAGGGTGTTTGATGGCAGAACATATGGAGAATTTTCAAACAATATTAAAAAAATATAAATGGATAGTATATGCTTGTTTTATATTTTTCACGTATTGGCATACTACACACGCATATGCGTCTAATGTAGAGGGAATTTTTTATGCTTATTGGAGAATTTTTACTTGTCTTTTTTCCATCAGTGGCATTGCAGCATTTTATTGTATATCATGTGATATTGTTAAAATAGCACATCAAAAGCTGATTACATTATTTAGTATACTAGATGCAAGTAGTTTTTATATTTTTTTAGGTCATTGTTTTTTATTATATATTTGTAATGACATATGGTTACGTATAGGGCTAGAATCTATATTTACAAAATTTATACTCAATAGTATGATTGTATTTTTGGGTTCTTTTTTTGTATCATTTATTTATGTTTTGGGCAAAAAGAAATGGTATTCCATAAATCGTAAAGTATGATATAATGATATGGAATGAGTCCATAAAGGATTTTAGGAGGGGTTTTTTTGTCAAAAAACAAAGTGAAAATTATTGTTGATGATAAGCCATTTATATTGATGGGAGAAGAAACAGAAGAACACATTAAAAAAGTGGCTGAATATATCAATGTTAAAATACAGGAAGTAAAAGGAATTAGTCCCCATATTGCTGCTGATGTTAGAATGACCCATGTTCTGACATCAATTAATGTAGCAGATGATTTTTTTAAGGAAAGAGAAAAAAATGCAGTATTAACAAAACAGCTTGCCGATACAGAAAGAAAAAGAGCGTTAGAAGAAACAAGAAATAAACAAATGAAAGAGTTAAAAAAACTCTTAGAAGCAGCAAGAAAAGCAATTATTGATTATCAAAATAAATTAAAACAACAAGAAGCATTATTAACAGAACAACAAAAAAAATATCAAGATATTTCTGATGAATTTGAAAAATGTAAAATAGATTTAGAAACAACAAAAAAGCAAAAAATAGAATTAGAACAAAGTCAAAAACAAATGGAAAATACATTGGCACAGAAAACATCAGAGCATCATGAGATAGAAGAAATACAAAAACAATTTTCGGAAACAAAAGAAAAATTGAAACAATGTGAGCAAGCATTAGAAAATACAAGACAACAATGGAATCAATCAAAACAGCAATTACAGCAAATAGAAACACAAAAAAATACATATCAAAAACAACTGGAACAAGCAAATGAAAAATTAAAAGAACAAAGTCATATTACAGAATGGCAGGAAAAAGAAAAACAATATCAGCAAGAACTGGAAAGTGTTATGTTACTTTGGGAAAGTGAAAAGAAAACGGTACAAAATTTACAAAGACAAATAGAAACAACTTCTGATTTAGAACAAAAAGAGTTTGAAAGACAAACATATTGGGAAAAAAAAGAGAAAGAGTCTTTTCAAACACTTCAAAATTTAAAAATGGAGTTAGAACAGCAAAAGCAAAAATCAGAACAATATCAAAAAGAATTAGAACAAAATAAAGAAAACGAAAGTACAGCAATACAAAGTGAAAAAGAGAAATTACAAAGTGTTTTATTACAATTAGAGCAAGAGAAACAAAAATCAGAACAATATCAAAAAGAATTAGAACAAAATAAAGAAAACGAAAACACAGCAATACAAAGCGAAAGAGAGAAATTACAAAGTGTTTTATTACAGCTAGAGCAAGAGAAACAAAAATCAGAACAATATCAAAAGAAATTACAACAAATACAAAACAATAATGAAACAGATAACATATTAAAAGAAAAACTGAAACAAAAAGAAAAAGAATTTGAACATCAATTATTTGATTTGGAGTTACAACTAAAAGAAGAACAAAAAAAATCCCAGGAATTACAAAAACAGTTAGACCAAAAAATAATATTAGAACAAAAACAACAGGAATTTTCAGAAATACAACAGCAATTAGAGCAAAAAAATGAGGTTTTGACATTGCAGGTACAATTAGAGGAGCAGAAAAAATTGACAGAAGAATTCAAACAAAAATTACAAGTAGCAGAACAGCAAAATCGTAATCAGTATAGTAAAAAAAATCGCAGTCAGATGAGAGCGCATAGAAAATGAAAAAATATTAAAAAAGCAGAATGATAGAAAGGAGAAAAGCAATGCAAAAAACAGTATTACCAGAATTATTATCGCCAGCAGGCAGTATGGAAAGTATATATGCAGCGGTAAACAATGGCTGTGATGCAATATATGTAGGTGGAAAACAATTCAGTGCAAGACAATATGCAAATAATTTTTCAATAGAGGAATTAGAGCAAGCATGTGATTATTGTCATTTAAGAGGTGTAAAATTATATGTAACAGTAAACACATTATATAAACAAAAGGAATTGGAAAATTTATTAAAATATATCAAACAACTTTATGAAATGGGTATTGATGCATTGATATTACAGGATATTGGCGCAGCAGAACTCATTAAAAAATATTTTCCAGATATGCCTTTGCACGCAAGTACACAATTAACGACAAATCATTTAAAAGATGTTGATTTTTTGTATCAACAAGGATTTTCTAAAATTGTGTTAAGTAGAGAATTAAATTTGAATGAAATAAAATATATTTCAGAAAATACTCCAGCAGAAATAGAGGTTTTTGTACATGGTGCATTATGTGTCTGTTATTCTGGGCAGTGCATTATGAGCAGTATGTTAGGAGGACGTAGTGGTAATAGGGGAAGATGTGCACAAACTTGTCGTTTGCCTTATACATTATATAAAAAGTATGATGTTATAGAACAGGGACATATACTTTCTCCAAAAGATATACAGACTATTACAATATTACCAGAGTTAATTGAAAGTGGAGTATCTTCTTTCAAAATAGAGGGACGTATGAAAAGTCCAGAATATGTTGCTGGTGTTACACAAATTTATAGAAAATATTTAGATATTTATGCACAGTCACCAGAAAATTATACAGTAGATAATTATGATTTAAAAATATTAACACAGCTTTTTAATAGAGGCGGTTTTACAGAGGGATATTACAAAACAAATGCAGGCAGTAGCATGATGAGTATAGAGCGTCCTAAAACATGGGGATTGAAAACAGGATTTGTAGATAACTATAATGAAAAATTGGGTAAAGTTACCATTAGAACAAGAGAACCTCTTGTACCAGGAGATGGCATTGAAATTTGGACACAAAAAGAACCTCATGTAGGAAGTAATATTTCTCGTGCCTCTAAAGCAGGAGAGTATATTACTTTATCAATACAAGGAGATATTTCTAAAAATGATGTGGTTTATAAGACACATGATAAAGCATTAGAGGATGCCTTAAAAAAGACATGGGAAAAAGATAATAGAAAGTTATCTGTATATGGTAAATTAAGTGCAAAAAAAGGACAGAATTTATATTTTCAGCTTTGGGACAACAAAGGTAGTATGGTATATCAGCAGGGGGATATTGTAGAAGCAGCACAAAAACAAGCACTTTCACATGAAAAATTAAAACAGCAGATTATGAAAACAGGTGCAACCCCTTTTATAATACAAAATTTAGATATAGAGGCAGATGACAATATTTATATTGGTATCAGTGCTATAAACGAAATACGTAGAGCAGCAACAGATGCTTTACAGCAGGCTATATTAAAAAAATCAAAAAGAAAAGCAAAACAATATGAAATACAAAAAAGAAAACAAATGGCTATTATTAAAACAAAAAAATTAAATGTACTTGTTAGTACAAGAGAACAGTTTGATGTTGTAAGCAATGATAGACGTGTTAATATATTATATTATGAGTTGACAGATGATTTCAAAAAAAATTATAATAAACATATTGAAAAATGTCATAACAATCATATCAAATTATATGCAGCACTACCAAGAATTGAAAGAAAACAATACGAAAATTTATATTCGGAAATCATAGAAACGCTCAAAAAAAGTGATATTGATGGCTTTTTAGTGAGGACATTAGGACAGTTTTTAGAGATTTCTCAAACTGATAAAAAAATAGCAATCGATTATAACATGAATGTATTGAATGGAGAAAGTGTTGATTATTGGCTACAAAAGGGTGCTGATAGTATTTGTATTTCTTTGGAAAGTAATTTGCAGGAAATCAATACCATAGCAAATGAACATTGTGAAATGATAGTATATGGTTATTTACCACTTATGGTAACACAACAGTGTCCTATAGGAAATTATGCGGGAGGAAAAACAGAAGGTATTTATTGTTCTGAAAAAGACAATGATGATTTATATTTTTTGAAAGATAGAAAAGGTATGAAATTTCCATTGATGCCTGATTGTAAACAATGTGTTTGTACTATATTAAATGGAAAACCTTTATTTACATTAAAATTTTATGATGAAATATTACAAAGTACAACAGGAAGTGTTCGTCTGCTTTTTACAAAAGAGGGTAGCAGAAGAACAGAAAGAATATTAAATGCTTATGCAGAAATGACATTGTGTGATACAGTGCCAAGAGCAGAAACAAAAATTTTACTCCATGAAATGAGCGAAAAAGGCAATACAAAAGGTCATTATTTTAGGGGTGTAGAATAAGAGGGATATATATGTTTGACTTAATCATACTATTTAGTAGATATTTATTTTTGCTTTATATCATACTATTTTTATGGCAAGCTATTGTATATATTGCCTATGAACAAGGCGGTTATTTAGGAAGTCCTTCTCGTGCTATAGCAATGCAGAAAGGGCTAATTGTGTGGTTTCATATTACAGCATTTTTAATACTGTCATATGAATCTGGAAAATTTTTTTTCAATATTGAAACATTAGCGGTGGCAGTAGCAGGGCTTGCATTTTTACTACTTTCTATGATGTTATTAGATAAATTTTATTATGAAGGCTGTCCTCTTATTTGGACAGGTATGTTATTTTTGCTGGATATAAGTTTAATTATGTTGCAAAGATTAGAGCCTATGCTTGCCGTAAAGCAGTTGATATGGATGACATTAGGTATTGTGATTATGCTTTTTATACCATTTATATTAAGAATCATACCACGCTTTGAGGTTTTTGAATATGTTTATATTATCATATCTTATGCTTTTATATTAAGTACATTACTTTTTGGTACATCGAAATATGGTTCTGTAAACTGGTTAAAAATAGGACCAGTAACATTTCAGCCTTCTGAAATTGTCAAATTTTTATTTATATTTTATCTAGCCAGTGTTTTTAGAAAAAGGGTAGAACTAAAGGAATTGCTTATTACAGGTACATTGAGTGCAGGTATTGTACTTTTGCTTGTATTACAAAAAGATTTAGGCAGTGCTTTAATATTTTTTATGACATATATGGTAATGCTTTATATATCAACATCAAATGAGATATTATTTTTTGCAGGAATGGGAGCAGCAAGTGTTGCAGCAACGCTTGCATATCATTTATTTTCTCATGTAAGAGTAAGAGTTGCTGCATGGAGGAATCCTTGGACAGATATAAATGGAGGAGGATACCAGATATTAAATTCTCTTTTTGCTATTACAACATGGGGACTTTTAGGTAGCGGTTTAACAAAGGGTATGCCAAATACTGTTCCAGTTGTAGAAAGTGATTTTATATTTGCAGCAATATGTGAAGAAATGGGCATATTGTTTGGTATGGGTATTGTTTGTCTTTATATTATGCTTTTTTTTAGAGGAATATTAGTTGTGATACGTTGTCAAAGAAGATATTATAGTCTTTTAGCAGCAGGCGTTGTAACAATGTTTGCTTTTCAAGCCTTTTTAATTATTGGCGGTGTTATCAAATTGATTCCTCTAACAGGTGTTACATTACCTTTTGTAAGTTATGGTGGCAGTTCTGTACTTGTCAGCATTATGATGATAGGGTTATTACAATGGGTAAATGTTTATTGTGAACAGCATGAAGCAGGTTATCAAAATACCATAGAACAAAATGCAGCAGATGCAGAATGGGACGGTGATGACTTCCATGAATAATATGAAAAGAAGTGCGCAAAGAATATTTTGGTTAATTACATTGATGTTTTTTTTAATATTGGCAGCTATGGCAAAATTGGCATTTATAGATAGACAAGAAATTTCATCAAGTAGTTATAATCCAAGATTAAATTATGAAGATAGTAGTATAAAAAGGGGCAATATTAGAGATAGTAACGGTGATATATTAGTAGAGAGTACAGAAGATGGAAATAGAAAATATAATCGTTCTCGTATGGCGGCACATATTACAGGATACAGCAGTAAAGGTAAAACAGGTGTAGAAGCAGCAGAAAATTTTGAATTACAAACAGTTCATAACGAAGTGCTACAAAGAATCAATAGTATATTTACAGGAGAGGCAATACAAGGAAATGATGTTGTTTTAACAGTAGATATGGATATACAATCCGTTGCAGGAGATATATTGGGGAATAGAAAAGGTGCGATTGTAGTAATAGAGCCATCTACAGGAAGAATACTAGCATTACAAGCATATCCAGATTTTGACCCCAATACAGTAGCGGAAAATTGGGAAACACTAAAAAATGATGAGGAAAGTCCTCTTGTAAATAGAGCAACGCAAGGTCTTTATCCTCCAGGCTCTACATTTAAAGTGATAACTGCTTTAGCCGCATTAGAATATTATAGTGATTGGGAAACATTTACTTATGAATGTACAGGTGAAGCTGTATTTGAAAATAAAGTAATACATTGTTATAACAATAAAGTGCATGGTACAGTAGATATGAAAAAAGCGATTGCAACATCTTGTAATTGTTATTTTGCAGAATTAGCAAAAAGAGTAGGTGCAGAGAATATTAGAAAAAAAGCAGAAGACTTTTATTTTAATAAAGAGTATCATTTTTTACTAGCTCATAATATGAGTCAAGTGGCATTGCAAAAAAAATCGAAAGAAAATGAAATTGTAGAAACAGCAATCGGACAAGGAAAAACGCTTGCGACACCATTACATATGGCTATGGTAGCGTCAGCGATTGCAAATGACGGCATTATGATGAAGCCGTATATTGTCGACCATATACAGTATTATAATGGCGATGTTTCTAAAACAACAGTACCTGAAAAATTGGAGCAGGTGATTAGTATAGAAGAAGCGAATACTATAACAGATATGATGATAAGTTGTGTTTCAGAAGGCACAGGAACAGCAGCGCAAATATATGGTGTAGAAGTTGCGGGAAAAACAGGAACAGCAGAAAATGCTACAGGAAGTGACCATTCATGGTTTATAGGCTTTGCACCAGCATATGACCCTAAAGTTGCCATTGCTGTTATGATAGAAAATGCAAATCAGGGAGGAAGTGCTACACCTATTGCGTCAAAAGTATTACAAGCAGCACTCCAAAAATACCAATAACATATTTTAAAAAAATTTGGACACTATATGTTATAAATATATAGTAAAGATGGTGGAGTATTTGGCTGGTTTATTACAAGCGGCTTCTGCACCAGTTGCTATTGCTATTGTCTATGTTTTTATAAGAGATAAATATGAAAAAGAGCCTTATAAAATGCTATTTTTAGGGCTTTTATATGGTGTTTATAGTACAATAGTAATATGGGCAGTAGGTATCACATTAGAAAAAATATTCCCACATAGTGAAACACCATTTTTTAGTGCTTTTTTTAGTTCTGCGGGTATAGAAGAAGCTGTAAAATTTTTATTTTTATATTTTTTAGTATTTAAAAATGATAATTTCAATGAACCTTTTGATGGCATAGTATATGGTATATTCATTGCATTAGGTTTTGCATGGTTGGAAAATATGATATATGTATTTCATAAAGAATTAGGAGGATATGAAACGGCGTTAGCAAGGGCTATTTTTTCTGTACCAGGACATGCATTATTTGGTTTAGAAATGGGCTACTATTTAGCTTTAGCAAAATACTATCATAAAAAAGCCGATTTCATAAAAACATTTACAGTACCTTATTTATTACATGGTACTTATAATTATATTTTATTTTTAGATAGGAAATTATTATGGATTCCTTTTTTAGCATTTGTATTGTTTTTATGGCTAATTGGACTAAAAAGAATGAATATACTTTTAAGTCGTTCGCCATTTAAAAATGGATTCCATCAAAAATAATTATTTTTATGCAAATGTGACTTGAAAAAGAATAAAATACCATGTATACTAAAAGCAGATAAAAAATAGTACAAAAGTGGAGGTAATATTTTGGTAGAAGCAATTAGCTGTGGTGGCGTTGTCATTTATCGATGGAAAATATTGCTTTTATATAAAAATCAAAATGGAAAATATTTAGGTTGGGTACTGCCAAAAGGAACAGTAGAGCCAGGAGAAACATACCGTCAAACAGCATTGCGAGAAGTACGGGAAGAATCTGGTGCAGCAGGCAACATTATAAAATATGTGGGAAAAACACAATATAATTTTAAAGGAAATGAAGATTTTGTTAACAAAACAGTACACTGGTACTTAATGACAACAAATTCTTTTTATTGTAAACCACAAAGTGAAGAATATTTTGCAGATGCTGGTTTTTATAAATTTCATGAAGCATATCATTTATTAAAATTTAACGATGAAAGACAAATATTAAAAAAGGCATATTTTGAATATACAGAATTGAAAAAAAATAAGGAGTTTATAAGAAAAAAAATGCTTAGAGGTTATAGATAATAGTATCCATAACAGAGAGTATATCATAGTTCTGTTAAAATAAAAAAGAAAGAAGGAGTTAAAATGAAAAAGTATTTAGAAAACAACACCTCTCTGGAAGATATAAAGGCTGCAATACGTGGCATACAAAAGAGAGAAGACAAAAGAGCATTATATGTTTTTATTGCTATTGTAACAGCAGTATTGATTGCAACATTAATTGCAGTAGTATATTTGCTCAAAAACAAAATGAATGATGATGAAGATTTTGATGATGATTGGGATACAGATTGGGACGATTTTGACGAAAATGATTGCTGTTGTACAGATAAAGATGTAGATACTTCTGTAAAAGTAGAAAAACTTTAATAAAATAAAAAGCAGGCTTTTGCCTGTTTTTTATTTTTAACAAATTTATTTGCAATAAATAATTATAATAATAATTGTAGAAATAAGACTATACCAAAATATTATTTACCATAATTATATTATGTATACATATAAATAAAAAAGATACCGCCCTTATGGGCGGCGATTATGCAATATGATTATTTTGTTTATCTACTACCTGCATAAAATGTCCAGCAGTAGGGATTTGTTGTGTACGATAATATTCCACATCATCAGAAAGAAATGTTTCTTTTTCAAATACATTTGTTACACAACTATATTTTTTCAATTTATATACTTGTATACCACCACCATTTTTAGAAGCGGTCAAAGGAAGTAATGAGGTATGAAATAATAAAGCTTTATCAGCATCTCTTATTAACACAAAATCAGCATCTTCTTCTAATTTTTTCATAAATAGAATATTTGCTTTATTAGAATAAGCATTTATAATTTTTTTTCTATTTGTTTTTGTGGCATAGCTTGCAAGTTGTACTTTAGCCGCTTTACCATTATCAAAGAAAAACACCATAAAACCGCTATAATCATATGTTGTTGTCATATAGATTATTTTTTCATCTGACTCCATTCCCAAAACATTAAAAAGGTATTCTCCTAAAGAACTTGCTTTTGTATCTGTTACATCATTTGCTTTTAGTTTATATAAATTTTGTTTATTAGAAAATAAAAGAATATCCGCTTTATTTGTTGTTTCAATTTCAAATATAATTTTATCATCTTCTTTTAATTTTTGTTCTCCAGCAGAGCGAAGTGACACAAGAGATATTTTTTTAAAATAATTTTGTTCTGTTAAAAATAGACGAATACCATAATCCTCTATAAATGCGTGTTCTGGAATTTCTTCAATATCATCTTCAGATATAATTTCTGTTTTTCTATCTTGTCCATATTTTTTAATTACCTGTTTTAATTGTGAGGCAATCATATCTTTTATTTTTTGTTCACTATTTAAAGTATCTCTTAAATTTTGTATTTCTTGTTTTAAAGTATCCAGTTCTTCTGTTCTTTTTAATATATATTCTTTATTGATATTACGTAATTTTATTTCTGCAATATATTCTCCTTGTTTTTCGTCAATAGAAAATGCAGTCATAAGATTTGGTACAACCATATCCTCTTTTTCTGTATGGCGAATAATAGAAATTGCTTTATCAATATCCATCAATATTTTAGAAAGTCCAATCAAAAGATGATATTTTTCAGATTTTTTGGAAATATCAAATTCCAACTGATTTTTAATAGAACTAATACGGAAATTTATCCAATACTTTAATATAGAACGAACACCTAATGTCATAGGTTTGCTGTCTATCAATATATTAAAGTTACAATTAAATGTATCAGAAAGGGGAGTCATTTGGTAGAGGCGGTGCATAAGTAAATCTGCTTTTGTATTTCTTTTTACATCAATTGTAATTTTTAAACCATTCAAATCTGTTTCATCACGCACATCAGTAATATCTCTTATTTTTCCAGATTTTACAACGGCAAATATTTTATCCATAATTGCTTCAATATTTGTTGTATAAGGAATTTCATAAATTTCGATACAATTATTTTTTTCATCATAGCGATATTTTGCACGAACTTTTATATTGCCTCGTCCTGTTTCATAAATATGTTTTAATTCATTTTCATTATATATTAGCTGTCCTCCAGTGGGGAAGTCGGGTGCGTGCAATGTTGATAATATATCAGCATTCTCATTTTTAAGAAGCTGTATTGTTGTTTTACAAACTTCTTTTAAATTAAAACTACATATAGAGCTTGCCATACCAACTGCAATACCCAAATTAGGGTTTACCAATATATTAGGAAATGTAGTAGGCAATAAAAGAGGTTCTTTCATAGAACCATCATAATTATCTACAAATGTAACTGTATTTTTATCAATATCAGCAAATATTTCTTGACAAACGCTTGCCAGTTTTACTTCTGTATAACGTGGTGCAGCATATGCCATATCACGAGAATACTGTTTACCAAAGTTTCCCTTGGAATCCACAAAAGGAAGTAATAAAGCGCCGTTTCCTTCTGTTAAACGAACGAGCGTTTCGTATATTGCACTATCGCCATGAGGGTTTAATTTCATAGTCTGTCCTACAACATTAGAAGATTTTGTTCTGTCGCCTTTTAGTAAATTCATTTTAAACATAGTATAAAGTAATTTTCTATGAGAAGGCTTAAAGCCATCAATTTCAGGTATAGCACGAGAAACAATAACGCTCATAGCATAGGGCATATAATTCCATTCTAATGTATCTGTTATTTTTTGTTCTTCAATAAAATATTGTTTTGGTGGTTCTGATATTTTTGTTGTTTTTTTGGGCATATCTGTTCACTCCTTAAGAAAGAAAAAATTTAACTTAAATCGCTTAAATCTAAATAGCGATAGCCTTCTGTTTCAATAAATTCTTTTCTTCCTTTTAAATTTTCTCCTAAAAGCAATTCAAATACTTGCTGTGTTTTTTCTAATTCATCATCAGAAACAAGTATCAAGCGTCTTGTTTCTGGATTCATAGTAGTTTCCCACATCATTTCGGGCTGATTTTCACCCAGTCCTTTTGAACGGTTAATTTTATATTTTTTATTTTTTAATTTTGCTGTAATGGTATTCTTTTCATTGTCTGAATAAGCGAAATAAGTATCTTTACCACAAGTAATTTCATAAAGAGGGGATTCTGCAATATATACTTTTTTCTCTTTAATCAATGTAGGTACAAGACGATAAAGCATGGTTAATATTAGCGTTCTAATTTGAAAGCCATCTACATCGGCATCTGTACATATAATAATTTTACTCCAACGAAGTTGTTCCAAATCAAATGAATTGATATTTGTATTATGTTTTGATTTAATTTCCACACCACAGCCTAATACTTTCAACAAATCTGTAATAATATCGTTATTAAAAATTTTATTATAATCTGCTTTTAAACAGTTTAATATTTTACCTCGTATGGGTATAATTGCTTGAAATTCTGCATCTCTACCCAGTTTACACGCACCTAAAGCAGAATCACCTTCTACAATATAAATTTCTCTTTTTGTAACATCTTTTGAACGACAATTTACAAATTTTTCAACTCTGTTATTCATATCAATATTACCAGTCAATTTTTTTCGTATATTGATACGTGTTTTTTCTGCTGTTTCACGACTCCTTTTATTTGCCAATATTTGAGCAGTAATTTTATCAGCTTCCATTTTATTTTCTATAAAATAGATTTCAAGTTGATGGCGTAAATATTCTGTCATAGCATCTTGTATAAATTTATTTGTAATAGACTTTTTTGTTTGATTTTCATAACTTGTAATGGTAGAGAAAGAATTGATAACCAATATCAAGCTGTCTTCTATATCATTAAATGTAATTTTCTTTTCTTCCTTTTTATATAAGTTATTTGATTTTAAATACTTATCAATAGCAAATACAAAAGCATTTTTAACAGCTCTATCTGGAGAGCCACCATATTCTAAAAAACTAGAGTTATGATAATACTCTAATAAATTGATTTCATTGTTAAAACAAAAAGCCACTTGAAATTTTAATTTATATTCTGGCTTGTCCTCTCTATCACGACCTTTTGTTTCATGTTCATAATATTTTATATCTGTAAATCCTTTTTGTTGATTTAACTCTTGCAAATAGTCTTTGATACCGTTTTCATAAACATAAGTATAAGAAGTATCTGTCAATTCATCATATAATATAAATGTTAAACCTGCATTTACAATAGCTTGTTTTTTCAGTATATCCTGAAAAAAGGAAAGGGGGACATCAATATTTGTAAAAACATCTCTATCAGGCATCCATGTAATATTTGTACCTGTTGTCACTTCATCGCTTTTTTGCTTTTGTAGCCCTCCTATATTCTCTCCTTTTTCAAAATGAAGTGTATAACAGTAGCCATCTCTGTGAATAACAGCGTCCATATACTCTGATGAATATTGTGTTGCACAAGTACCCAAACCATTTAATCCTAAACTAAATTCATAGTTTTCGCCAGAATTATTTTGATATTTTCCACCTGCATACAATTCACAAAATACAAGTTCCCAATTATATTGTTGTTCTTTTGTATTATAATCCACAGGGATTCCTCTACCATAATCTTTTATGGCAACAGAGTGGTCTTTATATCGTGTTACCTCTATTAAATTTCCATAGCCTTCTCTTGCTTCGTCAATAGAATTTGAAAGTATTTCAAATATAGAATGTTGACAACCTTCCAAACCATCAGAACCAAATATAACACTAGGACGAAGGCGAACTCTGTCTGCACCTTTTAGAGATGTAATACTTTCGTTATTATAATTTGTTGTTTGATATTCGTTCATATGCATAACCTCAATTTTTAAGAACTGTTGTTCCATATTATTATATAATTTATATGATATTGTAAAAAGTGTCAAGTAAAAATGAAATAGAAAAAGCCATTGATTACTCAACGGCAAATAAATATAAGCGGAGAAAGAGGGATTCGAACCCTCGGAGGCTTTTACCTCAACAGTTTTCGAGACTGTCACCTTAAACCACTCGGACATTTCTCCTTGGTGTACTGACAGTGGTAATTATATCAATAGTAATAAAAAAAATCAACTCTTTTTTATGATTTCATATGATATTGTTGAAAATAATATAAAAAAATTGTGATATATTTCTGTTGTTTTATGAATTACATAAGTATTTCTAATGCATTTGACTGTTGCAATTCATAAACTGTTGTATTATAATATTTTTTGGATACATTTGCTCAAATCTATTATTTAAGGGATAATTATAAGCAATTCAAAGCGATTTATTTTATAAATTTATTACAATCAAATTTTGAAATAATATTTAAGTCCCATTTGTTGATAAAATACGATATTACTCCAAAATAGAATATGAGTCAAAAAATGATATAGTAGGGGAGGTTTATATGTGTATTGTTCTAATTGTGGGAAAGAGGGAAGCGGAAAGTACTGTGCAGAATGTGGGGGGCTTTTAATAGAAGGAGAACCCGAAAAAAAACAGTATATTCAACCGCCAAGAGCACTCCTTGAAACAGATGTAACAGAACGTGTGAATGGTCATACAATCAATATGACAGAAATTATGGAGCATTATGAACAAAATAAAGAATATGGCATTGAAGTACTTGCTTATTATTCTGGAATCAGTCTGCAAGAAGCAGAAAGATATATTGGCAATAAAATACATAGACAAACACAGCCTAAAAAAACGTTATTTGGTAGCTTAAAAAGAAAACTGATGGGAGATAAAAAAGAAAATCAAGAAAATCCTATTAGTAGTATATTTCCATTTTATCAGCAAAAACCTCGTGTAAAAACTGATTTTTTAGAAATAGATGATAACAATATAGTGACATTCCGTAGTATTGATATGATGTTTAAAGGAACACTTGTAGCAAAATCTAAAAACGACAAATATGTTATGGCAGTTGGTTCTTATGGTAAAAAAGTACCAGTGGACTGCTATGTTTTTTTCAATAGAGAACGTCCTCTATATAAAGTTATTACAAAGTCACCTTTTAAATCAGCGTATGTAACAAATACAGGGGCTTTTTCTCTTTTTACATTAGATGGAAAATTTTACTTGTTTGATTTTGGACAAAAAGATAATACTGTATTAGAAATAGATGATAGCGAAATACAATTTATTACAAATCATTTTTGTGAGCCATTTACAATATTACTTTATAAAAAAGAGGGTAGGTATTACCTTTTTATATATGACACACAAAAAGGTAGTTCCATATATAAAAAATATTTTGATATGGATTCTGACCAAATATTAAAAAGTACATTAGGAGTGACAAATAATACGATTGAATGGCAATTTCCATGTGGATTATATCTGCAATATGATTTTAGGGGAAATGCTATTGATATACAAGAAGAAAAAAATACATTAAATCGTTTGTATTATCCTATTGCCTATGTTAACAATGCTGTAGATAAAATTGAGTTATTAAGAAAAGATGAAACACTTTTGGAAGCAAGAATACGTGAAATTAGAGCACTATTTGAACTCGCTATTGAGAAAGTAGGCGATATGTATTGGTGTTATGATAGTTATGCTTGTTTTGAGGCTGAATTTGGTGATGTTGCTTTAGCAAAAAAATATCTACCTAAAGCAGAGAATAGCCAAAATGTTAGAAATGCAAATCTTTATAAAATTTGTGGAGAATATGCTTTAAAAAGAGATGAAAAAGAGTATGCCCTAGAATTTTTTGAAAAGGCAATTCATTTTAACGTAGATAACGAAACAATAGAATTATATAAAGCACTGAAACAAGAATTAGCAGAAAAAGAAGCAGAAAAGAAGCAAAATAACATATTATCCTCTCTGTTTAAAAAGGAAAAGGAAAAAGGAAATGAGAAAACTGAAAATGCAAAACAGAATGAAAAAACAAATGAAAAACAAGAGGAAAAAGATGTAAAACCAAAAGAAACACAAAAACGCAAAAAAACATCTCCAAAATCATCTATGGAAGCATTTTTACCAGAGGATATGTTGGAAAAAGAGCAACAAACAGAAGAAATATCTAATCAAACAGAACAAATAAATAATAATGAAATAAAAGAAGTAGATGATACAGAACAAAAAGACACAGAACCAAAAAAAGAGGAAGCAGAAGAATCTAGCTTTGAAAAAAGAAGAAAAGCAAGAGAAGAAATGCGTTCCAGACATAGACAAATAAGAAGGACTGGACAAAAACCAGAGGAGTAAATCAATGAAAAATTTATTAGACCGCATAAATGCTTTGGCAAAAAAACAAAAATCAGAAGGATTAACAGAGCAGGAAATACAAGAAAGAGAAGAACTTAGAAAAGAGTATATTAAACAATTTCGTGCTGGTATGACGAACATATTAGATAATACTTATATTAAAGAACCAGATGGTACATTAAAAAAACTGCAAAAAAAATAAGCCCCTTATCATAAGGGGCATATTGTTGTGAATAAAGGTAAGATGTTAATGTTTTGTATCAAATTCTGCAATATTTTATTTTTTACTGTTCTGAAATTGTTTTCGCCAATGAACGTAAATCAGATTCTGTCTGCAAATGAGAACCTTTTTCTTTTATTTCTAATTTAGAATGGAGAGATAAATTATTATAAAATTTTTGAGCAGAATCGCAGTTCAATAATAAATCTGCTAAGTTTCTGTATGTTTTGTGCATATGAATTCCTCCTTGTGATTGATTGTTTTTCAAAAGGTTGTTAGCATGAGTGTGTAATGAAGCAATATTTTTGATATTTGCTATCATTTGATACAGTAATGTTTACTGCTTCACATATAGAATGTGCAGAAAATTGTTTTTTATACAATGTTTTTAAATGGATAAATAAAGGAGAATATTTTCATGCTAGAACAATATAAAACGGTGATAAAACAAGGGCAAGCAGAAATAATAGAAAAAAAATCTCGTTTTATTGCAACAATACGTCCTGTGAAAACAGAACAGCAGGCAAAGGAATTTATAGAAGAAATGAAAAAAAAATACTGGAACGCAACACATAATGTATTTGCCTATCAAATTGGCGAAAGAAATGAAATACAGCGTTTTAGCGATGACGGTGAGCCACAAGGTACAGCAGGTATGCCAGTATTAGATGTATTACAAAGAGAGGACATCAAAAATACAGCCATTGTTGTAACAAGATATTTTGGAGGTACTCTTTTAGGAACAGGCGGACTAGTAAGAGCTTATGGAAAATCAGCAAAAGAAGGTTTAATTTCTGCTGGTATTTATAATGTTGTATTATATAAAAAATTTTGTGTTACAATATCTTATACAGATTCCGGAAAGGTACAATATGAAATACTGCAAAATGGATATGAATTATATGACACCATATATACAGAAAATGTTAGTTATATTGTGTTGGTAAAATTTGAACAAGGTGACACTTTTTTAAAAAAGATGATAGATGTAACAGCAAATCGTGCAGATGTTGTAGAAGAAACATCTTTTTATGGTACATGGATAAATGATAAATTGGAAATTATAGAAAACTAATATTATTTTACTGTAAAAATACAGATAAATATATTTTGTAATAAGTTCATTTTTTAAGGAGGATTTTTATGTCAGGACATTCTAAATTTGCAAACATCAAGCACAAAAAAGAAAAAAATGATGCAAAAAAAGGTAAAATTTTCACTATGCTGGGAAGGGAAATTGCTGTAGCGGTAAAAGCAGGCGGTGCAGACCCTGCAAATAATGGTAAACTGCGTGATGTTATTGCAAAAGCAAAAGCAAATAATATGCCCAATGATACGATTGACAGAAGTATTAAAAAAGCAGCCGGTGGTGGCGATGATGTAAATTATGAAACTGTAGTATATGAAGGATACGGTCCAAATGGCGTTGCGATTATTGTAGAGGTATTGACAGACAATAGAAATAGAGCAGCAGCAAATGTGAGAAATGCATTTACAAAAGGTGGCGGCAATATGGGAACAAGTGGCTGTGTATCTTTTATGTTTGATGAAAAAGGTTTAATTGTTGTAGACAAAGAAGAAGTGGATATGGACGAAGATGAAATGATGCTTTTAGCAATAGATGCTGGCGCAGAAGATGTTGCTTCTGAAGAAGACAGCTATGAAATTACAACATCACCTGATGACTTTTCTGCTGTAAGAGAGGCATTAGAACAATCTGGTATTCCTATGGCAAGTGCAGAAATAACAATGATTCCTCAAACATATACAGAATTAACAGGCGAAGAAGAAATTAAAAAAATGAATAAAATACTTGATTTGTTAGATGATGATGACGATGTGCAAAACGTTTATCATAATTGGGATGAATAAATAATATTTTAGTAAGCAGTATGACAAAAAATCATACTGCTTATTTTTATTTAAAGACTTAAATAAAATTTTTAAATAGAAAAACGCTAGTTTTTCCAATAAAGTTTTTTAACTCGCTTTTTTTCAAAAAAGCGAGTGGGTGTGGGTGAAACCCACAAAAAGCACTTTATTGACAAATTGAAAGGGGGATTTCCCCCCTTTGTTAATTATAAAATATTCGCAATATTTTCGCAAAATCTCATCAATATAGAAGAAACTTGCGCGCGTGTTGCACTACCGCTAGGAACTAATGTAGTATCTGTAACACCAGTAATGATACCTACTTGATTTGCCCATTGTAATGCTTCAACAGCATAAGTGCTAATATTTTTTGCATCAATATAATTAGACAAATTATTTTTTTGAGTTGTGTCATATCCTTTATATTGTGCATAACGATATAATATAGCTGCCATTTGTTCCCGAGTGATAGTATCATTTGGACCAAAATTTCCATTACCATAACCAGAAACAATACCATTTGCGGAAGCCCATGCAACAGCATTTGTATAATATTGATTTTGTTCTACATCTGTAAAATGAGAAGGTGTTGCAGCAGGTTTATTATCTAAACGATGTAATATTGTGACTATCATACCTCTAGTAGTTGTAATATTAGGACTAAATATTGTACTATCTGTACCAGCCATCATATTATGTGCATATACATATTTTACAGAATTATAATACCAGTCATATGTATTGACATCAGTAAAAGGCAATACAATATTTTCAAAATCAGTATTATTATTTGTATTTGTTGGAGGTGTTTGTGATACTATCTGTGTAAACTCTGCCTTTATAAAAACATCAGAAGAAGGCATAACAAAAGTATATTGATTATTTTGTTTTTTTGTTAGTTTCAATTCCTTGTCCTGTTCATCTATTGCTGTTATGCTGTACAATTCGTAACCATTTTGAGGTTTCGCAGTAATGGTTATAGTTTCTCCTTTACGAGAAAAATCAGAACTTACTGTAATAGAACCATTTTTTATAGTATCTGAAATATCAACATCATATTTTTTACTGGAACTGGAGGAACTAGAGGAACTACTAGAACTACCACCAGAAATATGAACTGTATCATATTGTGTTTTATTAAAATCTTTATCAAGCAATTTTAATGAATATGCGGATTCAATAGTAAAGGAATTGTTTGAAGAAACATTTCCTATTACAATATTATTTTGTTCATTTAAAGGTGTATTTTTGGAAACAATATATAATGTAATATCAGACCCATTTTCAACATATGTAGTATATATATCATTTCCTCTGTCATTTTCATATTGTTTATTACTTTTTGTATCTGTTGTCAATGTAATTTCCAAACCATAACAATCGTCAGACACATCATTTAATGTTAATTGTTGATTTTTACCACCATTTTTAGAGGATATTGCAATAGAAGGGGAAGCCGCAAATACTGTAGCAATCAAAAGCAATACAAATAAAAAAGTAAATGGTAAGAATAAAAAAATATTTTTTCTCATAAACTTTCATTTTTTCCTTTCTCATTGATAATAGTATATACTTTAGTGGAAATCATTCCACTAAAGTATATTTTTTTATGTTGTTATTTGTTTTAATCAGCAGATTATTGTAGTTCTGTATCGCTTCCAATAGGAGGCTCTTTTATATTTGTGTCACTTCCACCGATAGGAGGTTCTTCTACATCTATGTCACTTCCACCGATAGGAGGTTCTTCTACATCTGTGCCATTTTCACCGATAGGAGGTTCTTCTATATCTGTGTCACTTTCATCGATAGGAGGTTCTTCTACATCTGTATCATTTCCACCAATAGGAAGCGCTTCTGTATCCGTATTATCATTATCTGTATCGTTTTTAACAATATTGTCATGATTGTATAGAATATCATTTGCTGTGGAAGTAGCACTATCGTTATTTTTAGTATTACCATAACTATAATTTTCATCTGCTTTTAATATCACATTAGGAATACCATTTTTATTTGTTGTACCGTCTGCATTTGGCACAGTATCATCAGGGAAGTTTATCCAAAGTGTTTCACTTGTCACACGACTGCTACTATCACTTTCTGGAACATCCGTTCTACAAAGCAATGCTTTAATTTGTATAGGTAAATCATCTGTTACATTACTAGATTGATTTAATTCTTTTTCAGCTTCCAGGTCTGGAACAAATATAAAAAATCCATCACTTGTATCACTCACAGCACCATCTTTTGGAATTTCGCTCAAAAGCAAAGCATAACCATTCATAGGGCGTTGTAGAGTAGTTTCTGTTTCATTTGCCTCTGCTGTAGTATTATAAATTGCTTGTATTTCTACAGTATTATATCCTGGATTTCCTCTATAATTACCCAATATTACCAAAGTACCTTTTTTAATGACATTATTAGCGTCATCACCGTATTGATAATCTTGTGCTAATACGGCAACATTAGCATTATCGTAACTATAAAAATCAATACGGTCGCCTGGATAATCCAGAAGTTCAACATCTCCAGTAATGCCTTCTATATACATTACAGCAACATCATAAGTCCATATACGAGTATCGGAACTTTCTGCACCTGGTTTATTGAAATAAACTGGTATATCTGCATCAATATGTCCTTGTTTTACCGTTGTCCATTCGGATTGTTGTGCATTTGCTTTTACTTTAATTGTGGCATTACCATCAGTAGAGGATAATATACCTGTTACAGGAATTGCATTTCCTTTTACTGTAATAGTAATTCCATTACCATCATTTGTTATATTATAATTACTATCATCAATTTTTTTATCATATGCAATTCTAATTTCATGTGCTGTTACTTCTGTTCCCATATTACCTAATAAATCAACTGGTATAGCAGAATAAGTATAAGCCAAATTGTTTGCTGCTCCTAAATTATCCTGATACGTACTATTTGTAGTAAAACCAATCGGAACACCGTTTCTAATAATTTCGTATCCTAGCAATGCAGTATTATCTGTATTAGATAATGTAATTGTAACAATATTATTATCTACTTGTGTTGTAATAGAAGCACTACCAGTATTTGCACTGCCTCCAGAAAGTTTATACTGATAGGATTTATCATTCAAATACCATATTGCACGATTTTCTTTTGTATATTTTTGCAATGATTGTTTCACATCTGCACTTAAAACCATTCCCCAACGAGTAAAAAATTCAGAAAGGTCTTTTTGTGCCACATCAGATGCAATTAAAGCAACTCTTTCATTATAAGTTTTACCACTATATTCTCCATTTTTCCATTTTTTGAAAAATTCATTATAAAATTTTAAAGGACTTCCGCCATCATCATATGCTAAATGAAGTTGCCAATACATACCAAGCTGTACAAATACATCATTTGCAATGCCTTCACGTCCATTTGCTACTTTATTGTATATAGCATCCCATTTATTACTTTTGGTTAAACGAGTATCTGTTGCCATATTATTGCCATTCCATGCTTGTATAGCAAGAGAATAAATATTATTTGTGACTTCTGCCTTACCTAGTTTATCCATATTATGTCCAATTTCATGAGCAATACCCCAGCCAAAAAGACCATTACTACTACCAGTATTTGCTGTAGTTGGTTTTCCGCAAACAAGCCCAGAGGCAGAGCCATATCCAATACCCACATGATTTCCTGCTGCATACATAAATGCGCCAGCGAACATTCTCATATAACGAATATTTTGACGGCTAGACATAGTATAACGATACCCATCAAAAGAAGCATCGGCATCAATAATGCCTTGTACTTTATTTGCTACAAAAAGTACTTCTTCCCATGCAAGTACATTTTGATACATAGTATTTGCTGCATTATTTGATACACCATTCAATCCAGCAAGTACTTGGTCAGCTGGCAATGAAAGTAATACACTTGGTGTTGAAATTTCAGTAGCATTTTTAATATTTATTTGTAAATTACTTTTGTCCAAACTGTTCACATGGCTAGAAAGTTCATTCACATAATTTTGTATTGCTGTTTTTCTTTGTTCTTCTGACATATCATACCATTTTGACAATTCCAACACAGGTATAGCAAAAGTATGATTATTTTCCATAATATGAAGTTTTATTTTTTCTGGCTGATTTCCTGCATAAGTAATATAAAGCATACCACCTCTAGTATCGGCAAGAGAGCCTATTTTATCTACAACAACATAATTACGTCCATTTTGAATTTGAGTTGCTTTTCCTTTCCAAATGCCAGACTCTCCGTAATATTGTGTAGGTACAATATAGACAGGGCTATCATTTGGTACTTCTGCATAAATTGCTACTGTAGATTCTGCAAGTACGGAAACGCCTATAGGTTGTAAATCACTTGCACTTTGTTTATATTGACTATCGAATGAAGCACTTCGGCTTTGAAAGTCATTTTTTATGACACCAATATTGCTGTTATCACCTGATAAAAGTTTTTGAGCTAATTCCAATTCTTGTTTTAATAAATCAACGTCCATATAGAAATCACTTAGCTGTGTCAATCTATCTGATAATTGTTGAATTTTTTGTGATGTTACATCAGATTTTAATGCTGTAAATGTATTATCTAAAAAGAGTGAAGCAATTTCAGATGAAAGTTTGTCAGCATCATAAAATGCGATTTCTGAAACACTTACACGAGCTCCGCCACCTTCTACTTCTGCCAATTCCACAGTAATACTTTTTACATTTTTAATTTCTGGAAATGTCATAACAATATAATTATCTTTTGTTAATGCGCCAGCCTTTCTACCAAATCCTACTACTTTTTTATTTCCTTTACTATCTGTTATAATATCTCCTAATACTGTCTTACCAGTATCATCTACTGCTGTAATAGAATAACGGTTGATTACTTTAGTATGTTTTGCGTCCAAGTAGGGCGCAAAAAGTATATAATTCATATCATGAGGTGTTTTAAATGTATATGTAATTGCGCTGTTTTTTGTCCAGCTTCCTGCTACCCAGTATGTATTTGCATCATTATCAACAAGATGTTCTACTTCAAAGTTAGGACAAAGCTTTGTATCTACATTACTTTTATCAGCAATGACAATAGATTCTATTTCACTTCTGTCAATGCGTCCTTCTGTTGGAAAAGCAGGGGGGTCAAAATTTTCTGAATTTGGTGTACCCAATGCAGTAGAAGAATAAGGACCAACTCCTTTACTATTTCCAGCTTTTATTGCAATTTCATATGTTGTACCATTTACAAGTCCTGTAATGACACCATTTGTATTTTCTGTATTTTTATCGAATTGTACAAAATTGCTTTCTCCTTGTTTTCTATAATACATTTGATAATAAGAAGCGTCTTTTGTTTTTCCCCAACTAATACGCAAAGATTCATTTGCAGGTGTTACACTAATATTAGAAGGTGCGCCTGGTACTTTTGCCGCTTCTGGCTTAGCAGAAATTATATCTGATGGAGTACCTTTCCATTGCCCATTTGCCGCAGTTACTTGAAAATAATATGTTGTAAGGTTTTTGAGTCCACTTACTTCTGCTGATGCGACATTACTTGTGACACTCTGATTCAAATTATTTTTTTCAGTACCATAATTAATAATATAATTAGTAACATTACTTACATTATTCCATTTCAAGCTGACTTTTCCATCACCTGCTGTTGCAGAAAGCCCTCTTACTTTGCTGTCAACATTTTGTGCATCATCTAATATCACATCTTTTAAAAATTGTATTTGAGTCAGTTTGATATATTGTGGTTTGCCATCTTGTCCGATTACCTTTGTTACCTTAATTGTCACTTTTTTTACAGCAACTTTTTTGCCTAAATTGATTGTTACTGTACTTTTATCTATAGAATTACCTATTGCATGAACATTTTTAGGAGCTTCATTGTCAAAATGAAATTCTTCTATGCTGCCATCTGCTAATTCTAATATTGCTGTTCCCGCAACAATAGAACCTGTACCATAAGGACTTGTTAATACAATTTCACTCATTTCCACACTATTTTGAAATGAAATTGGTATAATAATATCATTGTTATTTATATCTGAAAATGTAATATCTTCTTTACCATTCAATAAATTTTGAACATTGCCTTGTATAGAAAGTTCATCTGTGTCAATAGATGCACTAACAATAGCTGTTGTTTCATATTTTTCAGCATTTCCAGAAATCCCCATATTATTATGAATATAAGCGATGTCTGAAACATCTACAATACCATCACCATTTAGGTCATATAAAGAGGTACTGTTTTTTTGTCCCAGTTCATTAGAAATTGCTTTTCTATCTTTTTCATCAACAACACCATCATTGTTTATATCTCCCAAAGAAAATGTTCCATTTGATGTGCTGACAACAATATGCTTGCTATAATCAAAAAGTTGAATATTCTGTGTAAATGTTGTAAAACCTTCGCCACTCAGTTCTATGGTATAGTTTCCTGTTTCCAAGTGAGAAATTACCATATCATAACTACCCACAAGTGATTCTGTAGTAATTTCTACACCATTTTTATTTTTTGCCTCAACTTCTGAAGAAGCATATTGAAAACCTGTTCCTGTTTTTGATGCTGTGTTGAATGAAAATGTTGCATTTTCTCCATTTTTAGTTAATTTTAATTTCATGTCACGCTTTTTTACATTATCTAATGACTGTGGTAAATCAAATTTTACAGTCAAAGCAATAGAAGCGTCACTTTGTATTATCGTTGCGTTATTTTCAGCAGCAATCGCAATGTTTGGCAAATACATTGTGTATAACGGACACGCAATGATAACACTTAAAAGTATTGAAAAAAATCGTTTCAAACACTTCAAAATAATTCCTCCTTTATTAAAATTTTTCTATTTCTATCAAATTATAATATACTTCAAAGAATTGTGTCAATGTTTGCAGTTATAATATATTTTATAAAGAAATATAGAATTTGTAATAATATAAAATATATTGCATACACTAATTTATAACGAAACTTGTTTGGGGAGAATGAGTATGCCAAATCAACAAAATAAATTATCCATGTCTTGTATTAAAAATTGCATCCAGCCTGAAAACAAATCATTGATTATACATTCTATGATAACGGCATGCAATGCTGGCACATTATCAGAAGAAGATTGTCAAGGAGAAGTTAGAATATTTGAGAAAAATTTATTAAACAATGATACAAATTTTATATTGATATTAGTACAATTTGATAAAAATAATACACTTGCTGCAATATATGAACAGTCTGGAGATTTCTGTACAATATCCTGTATATTGGGAAGATATTATGAAATTGTAGAAGTAAATTTTATATTAGAACCAATATCAAAAAACACATTGATATTATTTCGAGAACAAGTAGACATGGCAACAGGAATTTATGAAATAAGTGATTTTTTAAAGGGATATTTATGGAATGGTAATTTTTATTCTCAAGTATTAAATACACCATATAATATTAAAGCATATTGGAATAATGCTTGGATAAATTGCAGTTCTCAAAATAAACAATGGGAAAAAGCACAGCAAAACTGCAATTTAACATGGAATAATGTTGACAAAATTATATTATATATTTACAGAGCGCAAGAATACAGTATATCGAATGTGCAGAACAGTATAAATTTACCAGAGGATACTACATTTCAAGTTGTAGAAAGCCGTTTTGTTGTAGAAACATTGAATTGGAGTGAAAAATGGAATTGTTTTATACTATATGAAGGGCTATGTAAAACAACAGGTGAAGATGTTGGAGTAATACATAATTTAAACAATTATGTGTATTCTCTTGTTGAAAATGTTTCACCACAGTATGTTGTATGCACAAAGAGTAATGAACATATCGTCATATCACAACAAGATTTAGAACTGATGTAAAAGAAGCCATTTATTGATGTTTTTTCAATAAATGGCTCTTTTTAAGCTGTATAAATATCTACTATATAGGGAATAAATATGTTGAAAAATAACCTTATTATGGTATAATAAGTATAAGTTTATGCTATATAAAATAAAATATGAGGAGGTAATGATATATGGTAAATTTATCAGCAGAAGAATTAGCAGCATTAAAAGGAGAAGGCTTTTTATTGATGAAAGATAAAGAACAATTTGTTCTTCGTATTATTTTTCCAGCAGGGCTTGCTACAGCAGAGGATTTAAGAAATGTTGCAATGTTAGCTGAAAAATATGGTAAAGGTATTGGCGCTGTTACAGTACGTTTAAATATTGAAATTGTAGGTATTCCTTATGAAAATATCGCTCCAATGAAAGAAGAAATGGACAAACTTGGTTTAGCTTATGGCGGAACAGGTGCAAGAGTACGTCCTCTTGTATGTTGTAAAGGTACAGTATGTAAATTTGGCTTAGTAGATACACAAGCAATTTGTAAGGAATTGCATGACAAGTTTTATTCTATGGATTTACCTCATAAATTTAAAATCAATGTAACAGGCTGTCCAAATAATTGTGCAAAAGTACAATTAAACGATTTAGGATTTATGGGTGCGCCAAAGGGCAGATTAAGAGTATTTATAGGTGGCAGATTCGGCAGAGAATCCATGATAGGAGAAGAAATTTGTAGAATTGAAGCAGATAAAGCAGTGGAAGTAACAAAACTTTGCACAGACTTTTTTAAAGCACATGGTAAACCAAAACAGAGATTTGGTAATTTATTAGATGATATGAAAGATACACAGGAATATGCAGATTTTATTGCATCTATCAAAGCATTAGCAGCAGTATAATTTATGATTTATCAATTAGCCTCGTATATTGCGAGGCTATATTTACTTATATAAGGGTGGTGTAAAAAATGTTACCAAAACCAATATGGTTTGAAAATGACAAAGTAATGATATTAGTTCAAACGCAATTACCAGAGCAGTGTATTATAAAAGAAATGAAAACAATAGAAGAAGTATGGCAATCTATTAAAAAGTTAGAAGTAAGAGGCGCACCTGCAATAGGACTTGCTGGAGCATTTGGTGTTTATATTGGTATGAAAAACTGGTCACAAACAGAAAATGTTGTCATAGATGATTTTTTACCAAAAGTAGTAGAAATAGGAGATTATATTGATACAGCACGTCCTACTGCTGTAAATCTTCATTGGGCAATAGAAAGAATGAAGCAAAAAGCAAAAAGCATATGGGAATGTCATTTACAAAAGCAGTTAAGCATAACTGAAATGGTACAGCAGTTATTGCAAGAAGCAAAGCAAATGTTAGAAGAAGACATTGCAGCGTGTAAGGCAATAGGAGAATATGGTGCTGATATATTGGAAAATATTACAGATTTCAAAGCATTTTTAACACATTGTAATGCTGGTGCCTTAGCAACATCTATGTATGGCACAGCACTTGCTCCAGCATATATTATGCAACAAAGAGGGAAAAATATCAAAGTATTTTCAGATGAAACAAGACCTCTTTTACAAGGAAGTCGTTTAACAGCATGGGAACTTTCTCAAAGTGGCATTGATGTTACAACAATATGTGATAATATGGCAGGTGTTGTCATGAAAAACAAATGGGTACAAGCTGTTATCACAGGAGCAGACCGTATTACAAAAAATGGAGATAGTGCAAATAAAATTGGTACATATAGCATTGCTATATTAGCGAAAGAACACAATATACCATTTTTTATTGCAGCGCCTCTTTCTACTATAGATTTTGATATGGAAACGGGAGAGGAGATACCTATAGAGCAAAGAGATGCAGAAGAAGTGCGTCACTTTGGAGAAAAACAAACAGCACCATCTGATGTTACTGTATTCAATCCAGCTTTTGATGTGACACCTCACCAATACATTACAGCAATTATTACAGAAAAAGGGGTAGCATATCCACCTTATTCAGAAAGTTTAAAAGCATTAAAAGAGGGAAAAAAGCCTCATAATAAAAAGAATTTATTTGAAATGCAAAAGCAAGTATTAAAAACAGCGAAATCAGTTGTTGCTTCTGGATTGGTTTCAGGCACATTTGGTAATATTAGTATGATAGATAGAAAAGAAGGCATTGTAGCGATTACACCTTCTGGTGCATCTTATGAAGATATGACAGAAAAAGATATTTGTATTACAGATTTAGAGGGCAATATATATTTAGATAATGGTAAAAAGCCTTCTTCTGAGTTACCTATGCATTTAGCTGTATATCAATCAAGAGAAGATATTAACGCCGTAATACATACCCATTCACTTTATGCTACTGTGCTTGCTTCCCAAGGAGAAAAAATACCTGCTGTACTAACAGAAATGGGATTAGCAGGTTCTGGCGAAATAGAAGTTGCACCATTTGCTTATCCGGGAAGTAAAGAGCTTGCAGACGAAACAGTAAAAGCGCTTGGTAAAAACTATGCTTGTTTATTAGCAAATCATGGTGTTGTTGCGGGAGCACAGACATTAGATAGAGCTTTTATGGTTGCATCTATTGTAGAAGAAGGTGCTCATGTTTATTATTTAGAAAGACAGTCTGATAAAGTTTCTATTGTACCAAAACAAGCATATGAAACCGTTTTTAAAGCAATGCAACAATATGGAAAATAAAAGGAGCAACTATATATGAATATACTCACAGTAGAAAAACTCCATAAAAGTTTTGGCTATAAAATACTTTTCGATGATATTACATTTGGTATTAACGAAGGTGATAAAATTGGTATCATTGGTGTAAATGGTACAGGAAAATCAACATTACTGAAAATCATAGCAGGTATAGAAAAAGGAGATAGTGGTGAAATTGTTACAATGAATGGATTAAAAATAGCTTATTTACCTCAAAGTCCTTCCTTCCACCATAAGGGTACAGTATTACAGCAAGTGTTTGAAAGCGATGACCAAACAATGAAATTAGTAAGAGATTATGAAACAGCAATCGCAAACAATTTGTCTGACCCTTCTGATAGCTATTGGGAAAAGCAAGTTGCCGTATTAACGGAACAGATGGACAAACAAAAAGCATGGACATTAGAAAGTGAAGCAAAAACAATATTAACCAAATTGGGCATTACACAATTTCAACAAGAGGCATCACAGCTTTCTGGAGGGCAAAGAAAAAGAGTTGCATTAGCAAGAGTGTTGATTTCACCTGTAGATTTACTAATATTGGACGAACCTACTAACCATATTGATAATGATACCGTAGAATGGCTTGAAAAACATCTTTCTCATTATACAAAAGCATTGATTATGGTAACACATGATAGATATTTTTTAGACAGAGTAGCAAATCGTACAATAGAATTAGAGCAAGGAAAGTTATATCCTTATGAGGGAAATTATAGCAAATATTTAGAATTAAAAGCAGAGAGAGAAGAACTGTTGCAGGCTGGAGAAAGAAAAAGACAAAATTTTTTGCGTACGGAACTGGAATGGGTGAGGAGAGGTGCACAGGCAAGAAGTACAAAACAAAAAGCAAGATTACAACGTTTTGAAGAAATTGCTTCTCAAAAAGCACCAGAGCAAAGAGGAAATGTAGAAATCAATACAGCTTCTTCTCGTTTGGGCAAAAAAATTATTATAGTAGAACATATTTCAAAAAGTTATGAAAACACCACATATATCAATGATTTTAGTTATACAGTATTACGTCATGATAGAATTGGTATTGTAGGGAAAAATGGTTGTGGAAAATCAACACTTGTCAAAATGATGACAGGAACATTACAACCAGATAGCGGTACAATAGAAATAGGAGAAACAGTTAAAATAGGAGTGTTTTCTCAAGAAAATGAAGATATGGAACAGTCGCAAAAAGTGATTGACTATATCAAAGATGTTGCAGAATATGTTCCTACTGCAGATGGTAGAATTACAGCATCACAAATGCTTGAAAAATTTCTTTTTTCATTGGATATGCAAAGAAGTCCCATATCTACACTATCAGGTGGTGAAAAAAGAAGACTTTATTTATTAAAAGTACTTATGGAAGCACCTAATGTACTGTTTTTAGATGAGCCAACAAATGATTTAGATATACAAACACTCACAATATTAGAAAATTATTTAGATACATTTTCTGGTGCGGTGATAACGGTATCTCATGATAGATATTTTTTAGACAAAATTGCAAACAGAATATTTGCATTTGAAAAAAATGGCAATATAAAACAATATGAGGGTGGATATAGTGACTACAAACAAAAAGCAGAACAGCAAATGGATATTGTAGAGCAATCGCCCACAGTAAAAAAACAAAATACCCAAATAAGAACACAAAGAGTCAAAAAAATGACTTATATGGAGCAAAGAGAATATGAAACAATAGGCGATACCATAAGTGATTTAGAACAAAAAATACAGGAGTTTGAAAAACAAGAATGTGAATGTGCAAGTGATTATGTGAAATTGCAAGAAATTACTTTACAAAAGCAGGAAATAGAAACAGCATTAGAAAATGCTATGCAAAGATGGGTATATCTTAGCGAATTAGCGGAAGAAATAGAAAAAAGCAAAGAGGAGCAAAAGAAATGGAAAATTTGAAACAAAAAGCATTAGAAGCGCATAAAATGTGGAAGGGGAAAGTAGAAGTAATCAGTAGGGCGAAAATAGAAAACAATGAGGAACTTTCTATTGCATACACACCAGGTGTGGCGCAGCCTTGTATAGAGATACAAAAAAATCCAGAATTATCTTTTGAGTTGACAAGAAGATGGAATACTGTTGCAGTGATTACAGATGGCACAGCAATATTAGGACTAGGGGATATTGGTCCAGAAGCAGGTATGCCTGTTATGGAAGGAAAAGCAGCACTTTTTAAATGTTTTGCAGATATTGATGCCATTCCTCTTTGCGTTCGTTCCAAAGATGTTGATGAAATTGTAAAAGCAATTAGTTTATTTTCAGGAAGTTTTGGCGGCATCAATTTAGAGGATATTTCTGCTCCAAGATGCTTTGAAATTGAAAAGAAATTAAAAGAAGTAACAGATATTCCTATTTTTCATGATGACCAACATGGTACAGCAGTGGTTGTATTTGCAGGATTGAGAAATGCACTGCGTATTGTAGGGAAAAAAGAAAATGATATTTCTGTTGTCATTTCTGGTGCAGGCAGTGCAGGCACAGCGATTGCAAAATTACTTTTAAAAGCGGGTATAAAAAATATTGTTATGGTTGACCGTTGTGGAGCAATTCACAGTGAAGAAAACTATGAAAATGAAGCATTTACAGAATTAGCAAATATAACAAATCCTTATCATAAAAAAGGAACATTGTCAGATGTTATAGTAGGTGCAGATGTATTTATTGGTGTATCTGGACCAAAATTATTGACAGCAGAAATGATAAAAACAATGGCAGAAAATCCTATTGTATTCGCTATGGCAAATCCTGTTCCCGAAATACTACCAGATGAAGCAAAAGCAGCAGGTGCAAAAGTAGCTTGCTCTGGACGTTCTGATTATCCCAACCAAATCAACAATGTACTTGCTTTTCCAGGAATATTTAGAGGTGCGTTAGATGTAAGAGCAAAAGATATTAACGAAGAAATGAAATTAGCTGCAGCATATGCCATTGCAGATTTGATTACAGAAGAAGAATTGAAAGAAGACTATGTGATACCTTCCCCCTTTGATAAAAGAGTTGTATCTGCCATATCAAAAGCGGTTGCAGATGCTGCAATTCGTACGGGTGTTGCAAAAATATAGAATGATTTGCATTATGCATTTGTTTCTGGTATAATATTTTAACGTGTAAGTAATACAATTATGATTTATATTTTTTAGGAGTGTGATTTCAGTGGAAGACCCCGGCAGTTGGTGGCTTATATTAATTTTATTGATTTTGGTATGTGGTTCTGCATTTTTTTCTGCATCAGAAACAGCACTAACATCATTAAATAAAATTAAACTGCGTAATATGGTAGAAGAAAATGTAAAAAATGCAGACAAAATTCAAAAACTAATAGATGACCCCAATAGACTGTTAAGTTCCATATTGATTGGAAACAATTTAGTAAACAATGCAGCGGCATCTTTAACAACAATGATTGCAGTATCTCTTTTAGGAGGGCAGTCTGGTGTTGGTGCAGCTACAATGATAATTACCATTATCATATTAATATTTGGTGAGATTACACCAAAAACATTGGCGTCCCAAAATGCAGAAAAAGTTTCATTAGGTGTGGCAAAAATTATTTCTGGTGTTGTAATCATATCGACACCCGTTGTAAAAGTGATGAATTTGATTACAAATGGTTTAATTCGTATACTAGGCGGTAATCCTTCTGAAAAAGCACCTATCATAACAGAGGCAGAATTAAAAACAATGGTAAATGTCAGCCACGAAGAAGGCGTTTTGGAAGTAGACGAGAGACGTATGATAAATAATGTGTTTGATTTTGGTGATTCTAAAGCAAAAGATGTTATGACACCTCGTACAGATATGATTTGTGTAGAGGATAACATCACATATGATGAGATTGTTTCTATATTCAAAGAGGAGCGTTTTTCCAGACTGCCTGTTTATCATGAAAGTGTAGACAATATTGTAGGTATTTTATATGTAAAAGATATTATATTTATAGATGTGGAACATTTTAAAACAACGGACTATATGAGAGAGCCATTTTTTACTTATGAAAGCAAACCTATTTCAGAATTATTTTCAGAAATGCGTAATAATCGTATTCCTGCGGCGATTGTATTAGATGAATATGGCGGTACATCAGGGCTTGTTACATTAGAAGACATGGTGGAGGAAATTGTAGGAGATATTGCTGACGAATATGACGAACAAGAGGAAGAAATAGAAGTCATAAAAGAAGATGAATTTGTTGTCGATGGTTCTACAAGATTGGAAGATGTTAACGAAATGATAGGACTGCATTTAGAATCAGAAGATTTTGATACAATAGGTGGTTATGTAATTGGAATACTTGGTTCTTTGCCGGACGGTGGGGAAGAAGTAGAAGAAAATGGCATTAAAATTGTAGTAGAAGAAGTTGACAAAAATAGAATTGAAAAATTGCGTATTTATACAATATAGCAAAATGAAAAAACACCTTTTCTCTTATATGGAAAGGGTGTTTTTTTTGTGCATAATTATCATAACAACTAGAATATATTGAAAAAGAATATAGTATTTTAGGAGGTATGATTTATGAAAATAATAAAATCAATTGTTTTAACGAAGAAAAAAATATTATGTTTGATAGGAGGCATTACAGCGATTGCATTAGCAGTACATATCGCACCACCAACAATACAATCTGTATTCCATGTAGCAGAAGCAGAAAGGAAACTACCTATTTACTGTGTAGATACACCAGAACAAAAAGTTTCTATTAGTTTTGACGCAGCGTGGGGTGCGTATAAAAAAGTACGGAGGTGCATTTTATGAAAGATATGATTGTAAGAAAAGCTGGTGTTTATGCAAGAGTATCAAAAGAAGATATAGCAAAAAAGAAATGTACTGTTTCTGAAAGTATTGAAAATCAAAAAAGACTAGCTGAACTATATGTCAAAAATAGTCAAGATGATATTGAAATTACTTCCTATTATATTGATGACGGCAAAACAGGCACTGTTACAGACCGTCCAGCCTATCAAAAGCTATTAGAAGATGCCAAAAATAATAAAATAAATATGATAATTGTAAAAGACTTTTCTCGTTTAAGCAGGGATTCTGTAGATGCTTTAAAATTTATAGAATATGATATACAAAAATTAAATATTAGATTTGTGTCTTTGGGAGAAGGTTTTGACAGTTTATATACTCAAAATGGTATTGATGATTTAAAAATGAGTTTTTTAGCAGTATTAAATAGTACCTATCCTGCCGATATATCCAGAAAAGTTTGTATGAATTTAGATATGAAAAGACAAGATGGAAAATTTGTAGGTGCTTTTGCGCCTTATGGATATAAAAAAGATAGGAATAATAAATATTTGCTTGTAATAGACAAGCCAGCAGCAGATATTGTAAAAAAAATATTTTATTTATATTTAGAAGGTATGTCAAAACAATCGATTGCGGTTTATCTAAATGAAAGAGGAATATATTGTCCAACAGAATATAAAAAACAAAATCATTCTTTGTATCAACCAGCAAAAAAGGGGTATCCTTTTTATATATGGACATATTCTACAATACATAAAATACTTTCTAATGAAGTTTATATAGGCAATTTAGTACAAAAAAAAACAAAAATGATAAAGGTGCTAGAACAGGATAAAAGCCGAAAAATAAAAGTACCCATTGAAAAAGGAAAAGAAATTAAAATCAATCAAACGCATGAAGCAATTATTGATGAAAAAACATTTCAAATTGTACAAAAAATGTTAAAAAAAGGAACACGAAAAATAAAAAGGCAACAAAATACATCATTATTTTCAGGGTTATTAAAATGCGGTCATTGTGGAAGAAGATTATACCGCTGTTATAGTACTACTACAAAAGGAGAAAAGGTATATTATTATCGTTGCAGTAACTATAAAAATGCTCCTAATATTGCCTGTACTCCTCATACGATAAAAGAACAAGTATTGATTGATATATTACAATATATATTAAAACTATTATTTGAGATTTTTGACGAAAATCAAAATGCTATATCCATACAACAAAATGAACAACAATTACAAATGCAATTAGAGAAAGAACATAAAAAATATTATGAAGGTAAAAAAAGATTATTATATGCTTTTGCGAATGGTATGGCAGAAGAAAGTGATATAATAGAATATCAACAAAATTATCAAAAAAATATACAAAGTATAAAAAAAGCATTGCAATCTATACAACACAACCCCACAGAGCAACAATTAAATAGTATATTATTACATTATTTCATAGAAAGTATTGTGATAGGAGAAAACAATCATATCACAATTTCTTTTTCTTTTTGCTCTCCATTTTTGTTTTGAAAATATAGTCAAAACATGGTATACTTGTTTCATAAAAAATCATTGAAAAGAGATGAAACAAATATGAAATATGTTGTAGATATTCATACGCATACTGTTATCAGCCAGCATGCGTATAGTACTATAGATGAAAATACAAAAGCTGCAAGTCAAAAAGGATTGGAATTGATTGCTACAACAGACCATGCTCCTGGTATGAAAAACACAGCGCCCAGAGCTTTTTTTACAAATTATCATGTTTTACCTCATATACTAAATGGCATAGAATTGCTTCATGGTGCAGAATTAAACATTATGGATTATGATGGTAATATTGATTTGGAAAATGATATACTACAAAAATTGGATATTGCCATAGCAAGCTTGCACCCACCATGCATACCATTTGGTACAATACAACAAAATACCCAAGCATGCATCAAAGCAATGGAAAATCCTTTTATAGATGTTTTAGGGCATCCAGGTGACCCCAGATACCCCATTGATGTAAAAGAGATTGTGAAAACTTCAAAACGAACAAAGTGTTTAATTGAAATCAATAATGCTTCTCTTGTGCCAGATGGTTTTAGAAAGGGAAGCGATATTATCATTGAACAAATATTAAAATATGCTATGGAATATGAAACACCTATTGTATTAGGCAGTGATGCACATTTTTATATGCAAATAGGGGATTTTACGTATTGCAATGCTTTATTAGAAAAAGTTCATTTTCCAGAGGAATTGATAGTCAATACTTCTGTACAGAAATTAAAAAAAGCATTAAAAAGAAATCAATAACTTCTTTACTTCAGCACTTTAGAATGTTACTATATAACTATAGAAAAACAATGTAAAGAAGGTGTATTCGTGTGAATGAAAAAATAAAAAACCCCTGTACGGATAAATTATTTCAATATATATTGTCTATGCAGACTGTAGAAGAATGTTATCAACTTTTTGAGGATTTATGTACTGTTCATGAAATACAAGCGATTGCACAACGTATGGAAGTTGCAGAAATGCTTGATAATAAATGTACTTATGTTGAAATTGCTGCAAAAACAGGTGCTTCTACAGCAACAATCAGCCGTGTGAATAGAGCTTTAACATATGGTACAGATGGATATAAATTGGCAATCGACCGACTAAAACAAAAAGAATTAGATAATGAGACACTCGAATAAAAGAGAATAAAGCAATAGATTGAAAATAAAAGGGAGGTTATACTTGCCTTCCTCTTTTTTTGTGAAAAAAGAATAGGAGAAATGAAAATAATGATAGATTTTACACAATTAAATAAAATGCAACAAAAAGCTGTATTACAAACAGAAGGTCCTGTATTGATATTAGCAGGTGCAGGCTCAGGAAAAACAGGTGCATTAACAGTACGTGTAGCACATATGATTGAAAAAGGGATTCGTCCATGGAATATACTTGCTATTACATTTACAAATAAAGCAGCGAAAGAAATGAGGGAAAGAATCAATCAATTAGTAGGAGAAAATGCAGATGATATTTGGGTCAGTACATTTCATTCCACTTGTGTCAGAATATTAAGAAGTGAAATACATCATATGGATTTTGATAATCATTTTTCTATTTATGATGCAGATGACCAAAAAAAATTGATGAAAGAATGTTTTAAAAGGTTAAATTTAAGTTTAGTAGATAAAGAATATTCTATTAGAAATGCTCTTGCTGTCATAAGCAGACAAAAAGAAGAAATGATAAGTTGGACGGAATATGCTAAAAATATAGATAAAGATAATATGATAGAAGTACAAAATGCCAAAGTATATCAAATGTACCAAACAATGTTAAAAGAAAATAATGCACTTGATTTTGATGATTTGATATATAAAACAGTATTACTTTTTCAACAGAATCCCGAGGTATTAGAAAAATATCAAAATCGTTTTCGTTATATTATGGTAGACGAATATCAAGATACAAATACATCACAATATATGCTTATAAAATTATTATCTGAAAAATATCATAATATTTGTGTAGTAGGTGACGATGACCAAAGTATATATGGGTGGCGTGGTGCAAATATTAGAAATATATTAGATTTTGAAAAAGATTTTCCAGAAACAAAAATAATTAAATTAGAGCAAAATTATCGTTCTACAAAAACAATATTAGATGCTGCAAATTCCGTTATTCATAACAATATCACTAGAAAAGAAAAAACACTATGGACAGAAAATGAAACAGGCAGTGTGATATATATTTATAAAGCAGAAAATGAATATGATGAGAGCCGATTTGTTGCAGAAAAAATAGAAGAACTCAAAAAACAAGGAAAAAATTATAATGATATTGCTGTATTGTATCGTGCGAATGTGCAGTCACGTGCCATAGAAGACCAGCTTGTTAAAAAAACAATACCATATCATCTTTTTGGTGGTGTACGTTTTTATGAAAGAAAAGAAATTAAAGACGTTATTTGTTATTTGAAGGTATTGTCTAATCCTGCTGATACCATTGCATTATCAAGAATTATCAATGTTCCTAAAAGGGGTATTGGAGATACTTCTATAGAAAAAGTAAATGCCTTTGCTGCTTCCAAAAACATGACATTTTATGATGCATTATATTATTTAGAAGAAATACCAGAGTTAAAAACAAGAGCAAAAAAATTTCAAGAGTTTTATGAATTGATAGAACATTTAAAACAAGATGCTCAAACACTTTCCGTAGTCGATTTGATTGATGAAATTATAAAACGTTCTGGATATTTGCAGTTATTACAAAATGAAAATACAGATGAATCATTAAATAGAATAGATAATATTAATGAATTTATCAATAAAGCAGCAGAGTATGAAATGCAGTATCCTGAAGGAGGGCTTTCTGGATTTTTAGAAGATATTGCTTTGGTAGCAGACATTGATTCTTATGAAGAAAATGATGGCAATGTTACACTTATGACATTGCATACAGCAAAGGGATTAGAATTTAATTATGTATTTATTGTTGGCATGGAGGAAAAGATATTCCCTTCTTATAAAAGTGTGGTAAGTGGTAGAGAAAAAGAAATGGAAGAAGAAAGACGATTGTGTTATGTAGGAATTACAAGAGCAAAAAAAGAATTATATTTATCTTATGCAAAAAGTAGAACACAAAAAAATATATTATTAGCAAATGAACCTTCTCGCTTTTTAGAAGAGATACCAAAAGAATTGATTGAAATGCCAGTACGTCCTATTTCTGAAGCCGCAAGAGAATACGCTTTAAAAAGTAGCAGAAGAATCAAACCAACATTTACAAAACCAAATCCTTATGGTATGGTTAAGCCTAAAATAGAAATTCCTTCCCCTAAAAATATTGTATTAGATTTTAAAGAAGGAGATAAAGTACGCGCTCCTAAATATGGTATTGGTACAGTGAAATCCATTTCCCCAGGGGGTGCAGATTTTGAAGTAGAAGTTTCATTTGCAGGAAAAGGTGTAAAAAAATTTATGGCAGGACTTTCTAAATTAAAAAAAATTGAGGAGTAAAGAACAATGGAAAGAATGAAAGAACTGATTGCATTGTTAAATAAAGCAGCTTATGCATATTATCAACAAGATAAAGAAATTATGTCTGACCATGAATATGATGTATTGTATGATGAATTGCTGAAATTAGAAAAACAAACAAATACCGTTTTAGCAAATAGTCCTACTCAAAAAGTAGGTTATACAGTAATGAGTAATCTGACAAAAATAAAACATGATGTTCCCATACTTTCATTAGATAAAACAAAAGAAATTGATAAATTAAAAAGTTTTTTAGGAGAACAAAAAGGAATACTTTCCTGGAAATTAGATGGATTAACCATTGTATTAACATATCAAAATGGTGAGTTAGTACAAGCTGTCACAAGGGGCAATGGTACAATAGGGGAAGATGTGACACATAATGCAAAAGTATTTCAAAATATTCCTTTAAGAATTGCTTATAAAGGTGAGCTTGTTATTAGAGGAGAGGGCATTATACCATTTTCAGAATTTAAAAAAATCAATGAATCATTAGAAGAAGGAGAAAGTTACAAAAATCCGAGAAATCTTTGTAGTGGTTCTGTAAGACAATTAAACAGTGAAATTGCTGCGAAAAGAAATATACTCTTTTATGCTTTTACATTAGCAAAAGCAGATATTGATTTTAGTGATTCTAAATTAAATCAAATGGATTGGCTTGCACAAATGGGTTTTACTGTGGTAGAGCATAATGAAGTCACAGCAAATACCATAGAAAATGCAGTACAAACATTTCAAAAAAATGTAGTACAAAATGACTTTGCGTCAGACGGACTTGTTTTAACATATGACAGTATTTCTTATAGCGATAGTTTAGGAACAACTTCAAAATTTCCAAAAGATTCTATTGCTTTTAAATGGGCTGATGAGATGGCAGAAACAACATTATTAAATGTGATTTGGAATACATCACGTACAGGGCTTATGAATCCTATTGCTGTTTTTGAACCAGTAGAATTGGAGGGTTCTACAGTTAGCCGTGCTAGTGTGCATAATGTTAGTATATTGGAGGAATTACAGTTAGGGATAGGAGATAAAATAAAAGTCTATAAGGCAAATATGATTATTCCTCAAATTGCAGAAAATTTGACAAAACGAAATCATATTGAAATACCAAAACATTGTTTTGTTTGTGGTGGTGAAACGGAAATACGTACGCTCAAAGACGGCAAAGCGTTATACTGCACAAATCCAAATTGTCAAGCACAGCAAATACGTTCTCTTTCTCATTTTGTATCAAGAGATGCTATGAATATAGAGGGACTTTCAGAAGAAACATTGAAGAAATTTGTAGAAAAGGGATTGATAAAAAATTATACAGATATTTTTTGTTTAGAACAGCATCAAAATGATATTGAAAATATGGAAGGGTTCGGAAAACGTTCTTATCAAAAATTGATAGATTCTATACAAAAATCAAAAAAAGTACCCCTTGCTCATTTTATATATGCATTAGGTATTAACCATGTAGGTTTAAGCAATGCAAAATTACTTTGCAAAAATTTTAAATATGATTTAGAAAAAATCAAAATGGCAAAAGAAGAAGACATTGTTACTATTGATGGATTCGGAGAAATTATTGCACATAGCATTTATCAATATTTTCATAATGAAAAAGATATGGAATTGCTTCAAAAGGCGTTACAGTATATTACATTTACAGAACCAGAAATCACAGAAGATATTGATAAATTACATTTGTATGGTATGAATTTTGTTATTACAGGAGATTTGGAGCAATTTGAAAATAGAAAAGAACTTCAGAAAAAAATAGAATATTTTGGTGGAAAAGTAACAAGTAGTGTTACTAAAAGAACAGAATGTTTAATCAATAATGATACTACATCAAATTCTTCTAAAAATAAAAAGGCAAAAGAATTAAATATACCAATATTAAATGAATATGAATTTGTAGAAAAATATATGATAAATGTCTAAAAATAGTAATGATTCTTATTTTTAGTAAAATGTTGATAGATATTGTATGTTTGTATGAAATTTGTAAATCCCTTTGACTTCCATTGCTTTTTGTAGAAAAATACAGTAAAATAATAACAGATAACATTAAGGAGGGAAAAGACATGAAAAAAACAGCAATTGTCTTATCCATCGCATTACTAATAGGGGTTATGGGGAATACAGCTTATGCCCATACAAACTACACTATTGATAAGACAACAATAAATGGACTGCATATAGCAAACCGTTATGCTGAAGTAAAAGATATTGTTATAACAGAACCAACAGCAGGATTATTTGAGAAAAATAAAACGATTTATTTAAAAGCAGACCGTTTAGATTTTGAAGATGGCGCAACAGTAGAAATTATAAAAGGCGACATTCGTGTCAAAGAAATAGAAACAGATGGAGATATATTAAAATTGACCATTGAGAAAGCAAGTTCTGAAGCATCTGAAATGAAAATTTCCAATATAAAATTTTATTTAGATGGCAGTTTAGCAGATGGTACTTATGACTTAGATTTGATTACAGAAGAAAGTGATAAATATACAAACAATGTATTTGGTGGGTTTTATGAGCAAAGTACAGAAAAAGGAAATCATGCAGTATCCTCTATTACATTGATAAAGGATTTTGTAACGATTAGTACAACACCAAGAGATAAACAGCAGACACCTGTAATAGATAGAAATACAGTATCTATTGCTGTGACAGAACAACAAGAAAATAGCGGATATTTGAAAAATGGAATCATTATGGTGCCTTTGCGAGCGGTAGTACAAAGTTCATATAATGAAAATGTTGTAGTACAATGGGATAATGAAACAAAAACGGTAGTGGTTCGTTTAGGGCAACGTATTTGCAGTATGAAAATAGGTGATAATGTTGTAAATGTAAATGGTGTCATTACACCTATGACGACAGCGCCAGAAATCAAAAATGGTAGAATTTTTATTCCAGTACAGGATTTAGCATATATTTTAGGTATTAGCGAAAATAAAATTCAATGGGATAGTGAAACAATGACAGTTATATTAAACTAATGTCAACAGCACAAAGAATATTCTTTGTGCTTTTCTGTAAGGAGGAAAATGCAGTGAGAAAAAAATATGATGATGAAACACTAGAAAAGATATTTTATTATTATAGTTTAGCAGGAAATCGTGAGTTAACAGCTGCACAAGCCGCAGAATGTTTAAATCTTTCAGAATCTAGTTTGTTTCGTGTCATAGCAGATTTTAGAGAAAGTATTACAAAAGAAAAAGAAGAAGAATTGATTAAAAAATATCAAAATATTGATATACATAGTGTATTGAATATTAAAGAAAGTTCTAAAAATCATTCTAGTGAAAAAAGTATATTAGAGGATATTGCGATTACACTTGCTGAAATTTTAGCATCGGTAAATGAATTAAAACAGTATATTATGGAAAAAGATAATACAGAATTTTATCAAGAAGATTCTTTTTTAAAAGAAGAAACAGATGAAATAGAAGAACCTGCATGGGAGGAACTGGAGGAACTAATTGCAAATAATGATATAGAGGTACAAGAAGAAATTACAGAAGATGAAATGATAAAGGAAGCTGAAAAAGTAGAAGACATAGAAGAAATAGAATATACACAGAATAATAAAATAAGACAACATGAAACAATTTGGAAAGGAGATACAGAACCTACATTAGAAGATTTAGAAAGAGAATTAGCGAAATTAGATGGAAAAGAAACAACTGTATCAAAAACAATCACACAAACAGAACAGAAAAAAGAAGAACATAAAATAAAAAGTAAATTAGACGATGTTGCTGTGATGTGTATTACACACTTAAATCGTATGTGTAAAGAAATCAATGATTTAGTCCCTCGTGAGAATATGGAAAAAATGTGGAATGATTGGGAAAGAATTTGCAGAGGATATGGTAGTCAAATCAATCCTATTTATCAAAGAATTTGGAAACTAATTAGAAAAAAAGCAAAAAAAGAAGTAACAGAAGATACTATTAAAATGATTTGTGATGCACAAGTAGAACAAATGGAATTAGAATTAAAAGCAGTTTCTTCTCAAGAAGCAATTAAAAATATTTCTTATACCTATTATAATTGGGTACGTCAAGTATTTGAAATGTGTTATCTTGTACAAGAACCTATGACGCAAGAAAAAACAAAAGCATTATATACTACATATTTAACAACACTAAAAAATGTATCTAGTCATAAAATTGAGCAAATGCATCAGAAATAACTAAAATCCCCTTATATTAGGGGATTTTATAATGAAAAACGCTGATTTTATTATGATTGGAACAATCCTTTTTTATACCATTGATTTAATTCATATACTATCAATACAACTGCAAGTAAAAATGTTGCAATATCTGCAATAGGTGCAGATAGTAAAGAACCTTTTATACCATATTGCGGAGAAAGAATGATTGCAAGAGGTATTAAAAATAATATTTGACGAGAAACAGAAATAGTAAGTGCATTGATAGGTTTTCCGATTGCTTGAAAAAAGGAAGCTGTTACTGTAGGAAAACCATAAACAAAAAATGCGAGCATATAAAAACGATAACAATAAACTGCAAATGCAATATATTCTGTTTGTTCTGCACCAACAAAAAGACTTGCAATTTGTGCTGGAAAAATTTGATATATCAACCACCAAATAAATGATATTATCAATGCTATTGTAATAGCTGTAAAGTATGTTTGTTTTACTCTTTTATATTGTTTTGCTCCATAATTAAAACCATTGATTGGCTGTGTACCAGAAGAAACTCCTACAAACATAGCATGAGCAATTTGATATACTTTCATCATTGTACCATAACACGAAAGTGCTATATCACTTCCGTATATTGTGTTTGCTCCATAATATTTCATCATATTATTCATAACAATTTGTGTGCAGGCAGTTGCAATTTGTGTAATAAAGCTAGGTATACCGAGAGATAATATTGTTGTAGTAGTGCTAAAATCTAATTTCATGGTATTTTTTTGAAATGTAATATTTTGAAAACGAGTGATATAACAAATACAAATGATACCTGAAACAATTTGACCTAGTATAGTAGCAATAGCAGCACCTTGTACTCCCATATCAAAATAAAATATAAATATAGGGTCTAATACAATATTGATAATCGCACCAATCATCATTGCTTTCATAGTATATTGTGGATTTCCATCAGAGCGAATAATTGCAGTAAAGGCAACATTAAATATCATAAAAGGCAATCCAAACAATATAATTCTAGCATACTGTATTGCAGAAGGAAGTATTGTTTCTGTTGCTCCAAAAAGTACGAGTAATGTTTTCAAAAATAAATTTCCAAATAAAACAATAAATATACCACATAATATTAAAATAAAAAATGCATTTCCAAAACATTTATTTGCTTGTTGTTGTTCTTTTCTTCCCAAACATAAACTAATACAAGCAGCACAGCCATCACCTATTAAGAGAGCCAAAGCAGTACAAACAATAGAAAATGGAAAAGAAACATTTGTAGCTGCAATACCTGTAATTCCGACACCTTGCCCCACAAATATCTGGTCAACTATATTATATAAATAATTCACCATAAGTGTAAGCATAGTAGGTACAGAAAACTTTAACAATAATTTTGGTATACTTTCTGTTGCTAAAATATTTGTTTTTGCCTCCATAAAAACACTCCTTTTTTATATAAAAAAACACCGTTTTCAAATTGCACGATGTTTTAATAGGTAGTATAAAGTCTTTTCTACTTTAAAAAGGCTGTAGTGTATATTTATTATGAGAGCCATTATAATATATTTGACTTTAAGAGAAGAAAATAATCTATAAAACATCATACAATTTTTTCTTCTCCCATCCAGACTTTACTGTCGGCTTCGGATGTAACCGAATTCTGCACAAATTGCTTGCGGGCTATAACCGCCGGTAGGATACTCCCATTTTTGAAGAAAATATATTCTATCTATATTATAATATTATATTAGATTTTTGTCAATTTACATATTTTAAAATACTTATTTCCGTACTTATCAATATGCATACTGGGGTGCAGACGATACAGATGAACTTTTAAGAATATTAGACGAAAATAATGTCAAAACAACATTTTTTATGTGTGGTTATTGGGTAGATGATTATCCTGAAGAAGTTAAGAAAATTGCGGAAGCAGGACACGATTTAGGAAATCATTCCGCAACACATCCTCATATGAGCCAACTTTCAAAAGAGCAAATTAAACAGGAATTGCAAACAGCGCACCAAAAAGTAAAAGATTTAACAGGAGTAGATATGGAATTATTCCGTCCACCTTTTGGAGAATATGACAACAAAACAATAGAAGCAGCACAGGAATTAGGATATTATACTGTCCAATGGGACGTGGAAGTACTTGAAACTATGTAAAACCTACATATTATCATAATTAATAGCATAAATAATAGTATAGTAAATCATAAAGGAAGTAATCTATTGGAAAAAATAATACATATTCATGCAAATTATAATCGTGCAGTATTATTATCTGTTTACCAGCAATTAGAAGGGGGGACAGATAAAAGTGACAGCAATATATGTTCGTCAGTCAGTGGAAAAAAGAGACAGCATATCAATAGAAGGGCAAATTGAAAAGTGTTTAACAGAAACAGAAGGCAAGTATGAAATATATCAAGACAAAGGTTTTTCAGGAAAAAATATAAAGCGTCCAGCATTTTTAAAAATGATGCAAGATGTAGAACAGTGTAAAATTACGAAAATAGTAGTATATCGTTTAGATAGATTTAGCCGTTCTATTACAGATTTTAGTAAGATATGGGAAATACTTTGCAAATATCATGTTGACTTTGTTTCTATCAATGAAAAATTTGATACAGCTTCTCCTATGGGAAGGGCTATGCTACATATTATTATGGTTTTTGCTCAATTAGAAAGAGAAACGATTTCAGAACGAATTACAGACAATTATTATATGAGAGCAAAAAGTGGTGCATGGACAGGAGGACCTGCACCTTTTGGATTTTCTATACAAAAAAAACTACTGAATAACAAAAAAATTTCTTATCTTTCTCCTAATCAATATAGCGATATAGTATTACAAATATTTGAAAAATATCAAAAAAAAGAGTCTAGTTTAGGCAGTGTTGCAAAAGAAATGATGGCAATATATAAAAATAAAAAGTGGGATAGTGTGACAATTTCACGTATATTACATAATCCTATTTATGTACAATGTAATCAAGATATTTATCGTTATTATCAATGCAAAAATTATATTATGCAAAATGATATAGAGCAGTTTAATGGAAAATATGGTGGTATGATTATCAAAAAACGTTCCAATGAAACAAAATATTTTTTATTAGCTTGCCATACAGGTTTTGTTCCACCAGAGTTATTTTTAAAATGTCAATATAAATTAGAAAATAATAAACAATTAAAAAATTCTGGAAAGGGAAAATACACTTATTTATCAGGACTTTTGAAATGTGGTATATGTGGATATAGTTTAAAAGTAATATCATCAAAAGGAAAAAGATATTTTGTTTGTACAGGAAGAACCAATCATTATATAAAACATAGCAATCAATACATTTCATTAGACAAATTAGAGCAAGCATTTCAACAAGAATTATACAATATCATACAAAATAATACGATTGTTCAAAAAGATTATGAAATCAATATTATTGATGAAAAAATCAATCGATTGATAAAAGCATTATCAGAAAGTAATTGTATTTCTATGAAATATATCAATATAGAAATAGAAAAATTGCAACAGCAAAAGAATGATATATTAAAAAAACAAAATCATATATTTTGTGAAA
>ERZ808044.389-NODE-389-length-50011-cov-12.691293_pt1 | contig 50011 bp, 47 predicted proteins | sample MGYA00380195_ERZ808044 | MGnify/ENA primary metagenome ERZ808044 (study PRJEB31490, sample SAMN06133423) | mouse gut metagenome | isolation source: Z7_2 | host: mice | place: China: Chengdu | collected 2015-05 ...
ATATCTGCCTTTTCCCTAACGCTCAATACCATAGCTTTTGACTACAGCACCTTAGGGTGGTTTGGAACCTCCACCTGTATAGCGGTTCCGGCGGGCCCTCCGCCATCATCTGTACAGCATAGCTGTCTTCAAGTAGCTACGCTACTTGGACTCGCCTTCGTGGCGCACAGTCATCTGCATAGCGGACAAATCTATGTCCTCTGCGTTCTAATTCCTTGTCCAACTCATTTAGCATGATGTTGCTAAGTAACGGACTGAGCGGACCGCCTTGGGGCATTCCTATTTCTGTGTGCTCAAACATCCCATTTGCTATAACTCCCGCATTTAGGTATTTGTGTATCAGTGAAATGACCCTGCCATCCTTGATGGTTCGTGACAATACCTCAATCAGTTTACTTTGGCATACAGTGTCAAAGAACTTTTCCAAGTCCATGTCAACCACATATACATAGCCATTATTTACATTCCTTTGGCATTGCCTGAGGGCGTCATGCGCTCCCCGGTTCGGGCGGAAACCAAAACTGTTTTCTGAGAATTGCTCCTCATAGATTGGTGTGAGTTCCTGCGTGATTGCCTGTTGGATTACCCGGTCAACTACCGTGGGAACTCCAAGCTTACGAAACTCACCTTTTGTTTCTTTGGGTATCTCTACCCTTCGGACGGGGTTGGGTTTATATTTGCCATCCCTTATCTCTTGGATTAAGTTCATCTGGTTTTCTCTTAGGTAGGGCAGAAGTTCATCCACCTGCATTCCGTCAATTCCACCACTTCCCTTGTTTGACTTTACCTGCTTATACGCCTTGTTAAGGTTTTCTTTCCGCAAAATCAGCTCCAAAAGATTATCCGTCCAATAGTCTGTGATGACACCGCTCTTTTCAGTAATCTTAGAGTAGTCGAACACTTCTGCATACTCTCTCTGTTCCGCAGATACCATTTGCAGATAGTCTTCCATATGAAGTTGTCTGTTCTTAAATCCACTTTCAGTTACATTCATTGCTCGTGTCTCCTAAAGTTCAGTCCTTCCCATGACGTTTGCAACCGCCATGGTACTATGACCTCTGCTGACTTCTCGCCATTCGTTGTTACTCACGGATTTCATACTCTGTTTCTATCCGCTGACGAGACCTCCCTGGGTACCACACATCACTTTCTCTCCATATATCTGCCACATTTACTATAGTTAATTCCGAGCAGCTATTGGACTTTGGTTTGTTTGGCAACCTTATCCTTAACCATAGCCTGATGTGATTTCTGTTCGTCAGACCAGAGATTTGCCTCCACCTTCCTTCAGATTCCCCTCGCGTTAATCATGGTCATTACCATGAACAGGACACCCTTGGTCTTGGCTATATCCTTCCCACTGCTAGGGCGGATTAGGAACTTTCATCCATTAGTGACGTGCGCCGCCAGGCGCACCAACAAAACTGGCATCCTTACTGAGGATGCCAGTTTTGCGAGCATTTTACTCTAATCATTTATTAGTTTTGACAACATCTACTGTTCCGCTATCAATTTTTCTTTGAATTGCTTCTTTTAACTTATCTTTTTTCTCCGCTGAAATCGAATCATTTCCAATCCTCGTCTGATCTTTTGCTGAATTAACTCGATTTCTTTCATCAATTGCTTTTTCACAGGCATCAACAAACTCTTGTTGAACAACAATTTTTCATGCTGACAAACCTTGGGACAATTGCGGAATAGCACTGCGGGAATACAAAAATCCGGCTGACTGTCACATCATACCGAATTCCCTTATACTCATATTTCAATGCCTTCTTCTGCTCATAATACTCCAAAGGGGATTTCTTCTCCCTTCCATAATCAGAGAATGAAAATATCACATGCCATTTTGTTATTAGGATGAACCATGTTCCCTTTCCCGTCCTTGATAATATAACCGCCTTCTTCCACCATTACTACATTATCAAATATTATATCTTCGTCTTTTCTACGCTTCTTGCTCCTCTTTTTGAATTGAGAAATTTTTCCCTCCCACTTATTTCCTTTTTGCTTCATAGGCTTATTCCGCTTCGTCGCTTTCGCCCAAATGAAGCTCTTTTGTAAAAATCCCTTCATAATCCTGTAATTCGTGGAACATACCATCTACAATTACCCGATTCCCTTCAATCCGGTATATCATTAAAAATTTATGCTTCGCAAAACGGATTTTCCGATATTCATATTGTGTCAGAAGCGGGTCATCACATATTTTAAGCGAATCAGCATTCACCGATAGTCGCTTTTTTGTTTCTTTCGCATCTTCAAGAATTGACTTTGCCGCCTGTCTGTTCTTTAAGGTTTCCAATGTATAATAGACATACATGTCAAGCCTACGTTTTGCAGGCGGCATTATAATCACCTTATAAGCCATATTGAGCACTTATTTCATCAATCGCTTTATCGAAATCTTCTCCTTCGCCACGTTCATAACATGCCCGCGACTGTGCAAGTTCCGATAAAATCTCGTTTCTGCTAAGTGGTTTATAAGGATTTTCATTACAAAAATTCATCAATAGAAACTGTTGTATCTCTTTCTGGTGTTCTTCCGGAATCGTAGATAATAATTCCAAATTTGCTTCCAGTGTACTCATAAAAACCACCTCCGTTCTCCTTCTGTTATTATTATAGCAGAGATTGTCAATTCTTACATTAGGAATTTTGTGAAAATTCTCATTTGCAAAACTAAATTCCACCGCATTCTCAGGGAAAAATTCTTTAAATTCCCTGTAGAGCTGTGCCACTAATGTCTTATTGTGGGCAATAATCAGCGTCAGCTTGTTGAGCGCCTGTATGATGTTTCATTTTTCAAAAACATTTTAAACTTAATTCCAAGAAAACAATTAACAAACTTTGAATATGTTCTGAAGAGACTTATTGCTTTTTCTATCATATCACACTCCCCTCCCTCATGCAACGAAAAATCGAACATTTATTCGTTTTTTCTCCCCACAGAATCAAAAAAGTATAGAAGCCCTCTCCTGCCCCTATACTTTTTTAGGTTTTTGATTTAATACAGATATTTCTCCGCCACTTTTCTTAACTTCTCCGGGTCTTTCTCAAACCACTGATCAAAGGTGGTATTCTCAGCCGCCACAGCCTGTCCCAGCTCCACAAAGAAGGACGGTATCTCTTTTTCCAGCATCATGCCCCACTGCTCACCAAAACGCTCCTGCCCTTCTCTGTCGCTGCCGTTTACATGGAAGGTAAACGCAGGCTCCGTCACGTCATTCACACGCTTCACCCCACCGTGAAAACCAAGAGTTCCTATCTGGTGGGTTCCGCAGGAGGAAGTACAGCCGGAAATATGGATCCGCGGAAGTACGCCGTCCGCAAAATCCTCTTTTCTCACTGCTTCTATAATAGCTGCCAGCAATCCCTGTGAGTTGCGCAGTCCAATCTGGCAGATGGTGCTGCCGATACAGGAGACAGAAGTCTCAAAAAGATTTTTCGCCCCGTCCTCTGTTACTGCCAGCACTTGTCCTGCCTCTGTACCGTTTAAATTGATGATATAAATGGTCTCATCCGGGGCAATCCTGATTTCCACGTCCTGCATATCTTTGATAACGCTGTAAAGCTCCCCGAACTTAGAAGGCGCAGGCACACCTCCGATGGGATGATATGCCACCGCATAAAGCCCCTGCTGTTTCTGGGGAATGACACGGGTATCTTTGACACTCACCCCGTCTCCCTTCTTTGTAATCGGGGACACCTGAATGTCCAAATGCAGCTCTTCGTTTTCCTTTACCTGCGCTAACTGCTCTAAATAAGCGCTGCGGTATCCTTCCACGCCCAGGGTGTCCTGCATATAGCGGGTTCTGGCCTTTCCCCTGTTCTCGTAATTACCGTGGGCAATGAAGGTCTGTACCATGGCTTTCACATAGTAGAGGATTTCCGAAGGCTGCACCTTTTCTTCCATCAAAACGCCAAGCTTTGGATTATTTCCAAGCCCGCCTGCACTATAAACGTCAAAACAGCCATCCTCCCTTGCCACAAAGCCCAAATCCCGAAACGTGGCATGGGTTTCATTTACCGGGGAGTTAGAAAAACCTACTTTTAATTTCCGCGGCATTTTCACGGTCTTAATAAAGCCTAACAAATAATCGGACACTGCCTCCGCATAAGGGAGCACATCGAAATATTCACCCTCTTCCACACCTGATAACGGGGATACCATGACGTTTCGCGGGAAATCTCCGCCGCCGCCTCTGGTGATAATGCCCACCTCAAAGGCTTTCTCCATAATATCGCAGACAGAAGCCGCACTTAAATTGTGAAGCTGCACCGTCTGACAGGTAGTAAAATGCACTTTACTGATTTCATGCTCCGCTACCATATCTGCAATAAATTTCAATCTTTCCTTCGGCAGACGTCCACCCGGCAGACGAAGACGCAGCATACTCGCCTCGCCGCCTTTCTGGGCATAGCTCCCGAAACCGCCGGAAAATCCCTTATAATCTTTCATGCTGACTTCTTTCGCATAAAATTTGTCCGTCATCTCATGAAATTCCACTAAGTCCTCTTTAAACTCTTTCAACAACGTTTCCACCCAAACCTCTCCCTTCTTTTTTCAGAATCCTTGCATTTTTATCCTGAGATTACATTGTTTCCATAATTGCGTCCGCTAATACTTCCAAATCACTTCTCTGGTCTGCAAGCATGGCGGATTTGATGGTTACCTGAGTATCTAACACCGTCATGTCTTTCATCTCCGCTAATTTTTCCCGCATCTGTTTTGCCGTGGTTGCAGCCCAGGTTCCGTTTTCCATCAGGGCCACAGTCTTTTTCTGCACCGCAAGGGCTTTCATATCAGACAGCAGGTTTTCCATCACCGGATAAATGCCCGCATTGTAAGTAGGCGCTGCAAATACCAGATGGCTGGCACGGAAAATCTCGCTGATTAACTCCGACACATGGGTGTTAGACACATCATAAACTGCGATTTTCTTTGCCCCTCGCTCTGCCAGTGCCCCTGCAAGGGCATCTGCTGCGGATGCGGTATCACCATACATAGAAGCGTACATAATTACAACAGCTTTATCCTCCGCCTCATAAGTACTCCACTTTTGATATTTATCCAGAATGTAGCCTAAATTTTCACGCCAGATTGGTCCATGCAGCGGACAGATAACTGCGATTTCAAGCCCTGCCGCCTTTTTTAACAATGCCTGCACGGAAGCGCCGTATTTTCCTACAATATTGGTATAATAACGTCTCGCATCATCTAACCAGTCACGGTCAAAATCCACTTCATCCGCAAAAATATTTCCGTTTAACGCACCAAAGGTTCCGAAGCCGTCAGCGGAGAACAGCACCTTATCCTTTGAATCATAAGTCACCATTGTCTCCGGCCAGTGCACCATAGGCGCCATCACAAAATGCAGGGTATGTTTTCCTGTCTCTAAGGTATCCCCCTCTTTTACCGTAATGGCACGCTCCGCAAAATCCGTGCCGAAAAACTGCTTCATCATGCCAAAAGTTTTGGTATTTCCCACTACCTTTACCTCCGGATATCTGCGCACAATATCACCAATCATGGCACAGTGATCCGGCTCCATATGGTTCACTACCAGATAATCTAAGGTTCTGTCCCCTAAGGTGTACTCCAAATTTTCAAAAAACTGTCCGCTGACAGACGCATCCACCGTGTCAAGAAGCACTGTCTTTTCATCTAACAGCACATAAGAGTTATAGGAAACTCCTCTTGGTATTGGGAAAATATTTTCAAACAAAGCCAGTCTTCTGTCACTGGCGCCAATCCATACAATTTCATCTGTCACTTTTCTTACCTGATACATGTCTTAGTCTCCTCCATCTTAGTTTTTCTTAATTCTGTAAATCTATACGGCAAACCGCTATGTAAATACCTGTCCTTGTCCCGTCTGCCTTAATCTCCTAAATCATATCACAGAGATTTTTGTGTATCAAGAATTTCCAATGCATATTTTGTGTATTATTTAACAAACAAAACGCCTGTCCCCGGATTTTCCCGGATAACAGACGCCTTGCTTTCCTCATATTCTTTCTGCTGTTATACTGCAATTCTGCCATACAACTATGCTGTTATACAGTTATGCCATCCTGCCGCAGCACTGTTTATATTTCTTACCGGAACCGCAGGGGCAGGGATCGTTCGGATAAACTTTTGCCGCAGCACGCTTCTTCGGTGTATTGGTGGCTGTTTCGTCCTTATTGGTGCCCGTTACTTTTGCAACCTGCTCACGCTCCACCTTCTGCTCAATCTTCACATGATACAGCAGACGAATAGTATCCTCCTGAATATTGGCAATCATATCGTCAAACATATCAAAGCCTGCCATCTTGTACTCTACTAACGGGTCTCTCTGTCCGTATGCCTGCAGGCCAATGCCCTGACGGAGCTGGTCCATATCGTCGATATGATCCATCCACTTACGGTCAATGACCTTCAGCAGAACCACACGCTCTAACTCCCTGAACTGCTCAATCTCCGGGAATTCCGTTTCCTTCGCCTCATAGAGCTTCACGGCACGCTCCTTTAACAGATGCTTCAGCTCCTTATTACTTTTCACGCTGTCCACATCTTCCGCCGTAACCGGCTCAACCGGAATAATATCCGTCAGCAGCTGGTTCAGCTCGTTCAAATCCCACTCATCCTTTGGTATATCAGAGGAAATGCAGGTATCCACGCAGCTCTCCACCCTGTCGGTAATCATCTTAAAGATAACGTCACGCATGTTCTCGCCGTTTAATACCCGAAGGCGCTCTGCATAGATAATCTCCCTCTGGTCGTTCATGACCTGATCGTACTCTAACAGATTCTTTCGGATGCCAAAGTTGTTACCCTCTATCTTGGTCTGGGCTTTTTCAATGGCAGAGGTCAGCATTTTGTGCTGAATCTGCTCATTTTCCGGCACGCCTAAGGTATTAAATACGTCCATCAGTTTTTCCGAACCAAACAGACGCATCAAATCATCCTCTAAGGAAATGAAAAACTGAGACTCACCCGGATCTCCCTGCCGTCCGGAACGCCCACGCAGCTGATTGTCAATACGTCTGGACTCATGGCGCTCCGTACCGATAATCTTTAATCCGCCTGCTTCCTTCGCCTCGTCATCCAGTTTGATATCCGTACCACGTCCTGCCATGTTGGTGGCAATGGTTACGGCCCCGTGGACTCCGGCTCCCGCCACGATTTCCGCCTCCATCTCATGGAATTTTGCATTCAATACGGTGTGGGGAATGCCCTCTCTCTTTAACAAATCACTGATGGTTTCGGAAATATCAATGGTAATGGTACCCACAAGCACCGGCTGCCCTTTGGCATGGGCTTCTTTTACCTCCTCCACCACTGCATGGTATTTTTCCTTCTTGGTCTTATAAACCGCGTCCTGCTTATCCACACGCTGCACCGGTTTATTGGTAGGAATCTCAATAACGTCCATGCCGTAAATGTCACGGAACTCCTTTTCCTCTGTCAGTGCCGTACCTGTCATCCCGGCTTTCTTCTCGAACTTATTAAAGAAATTCTGGAAAGTAATGGTGGCAAGAGTCTTGCTCTCCCTCTTCACCTTCACATGCTCTTTTGCCTCGATTGCCTGATGCAGTCCGTCAGAATAACGGCGTCCCGGCATGATACGTCCGGTAAATTCATCTACAATCATAACCTGGTCATCCTGCACCACATAATCCTGATCACGAAACATCAGGTTGTGGGCCCGCAGCGCCAGAATGATATTGTGCTGGATCTCTAAGTTCTCCGCGTCTGCAAGGTTCTCGATTTTGAAGAACTGCTCTACCTTTTTCACACCGTCCTGAGTAAGGCTGACCACTTTATCCTTTTCATTTACCAGAAAATCCCCGGTCTCTTCCTGCTCCACGCCCATAATGGCATCCATCTTAGAGTACTCCGGCACGTCCTCGCCCCGCTTCATCTGCCTTGCCAAAATATCACAGGCTTCATATAAACGTGTGGATTTGCCGCTTTGTCCGGAAATAATAAGGGGCGTTCTCGCCTCGTCGATTAACACGGAGTCCACCTCATCGATGATGGCATAATGCAGCCCCCTCTGTACCAGCTGCTCTTTGTAAATCACCATGTTATCTCTTAAGTAATCAAACCCCAATTCATTGTTGGTGACATAAGTAATATCACAGTTATATGCGTCGCGGCGCTCGTCGTTGTTCATGGCATTTAATACCACGCCGACTTTTAAGCCTAAAAACTCATGTACCTTTCCCATCCACTCCGCATCTCGTTTCGCCAGATAGTCGTTGACCGTGACGATACAAACGCCTTTCCCCTCCAGCGCATTTAAGTATGCAGGCAGCGTGGAAACTAAGGTTTTACCTTCACCCGTCCTCATCTCAGCGATACGCCCCTGATGTAAAATAATCCCGCCGATAATCTGTACCCGGTAATGCTCCATGCCAAGCACACGCTTTGCCGCCTCACGGACAGTAGCATATGCCTCTGGCAGAAGGTCATCTAAGGTCTCCCCTTTTTCAAAACGCTCTTTATATTCTTTTGTCTTGTTTCTTAATTCTTCATCGGAAAGCGCTCCCATAGCCTCCTTATACGATTCTACTTTATCAACGATGGGATAAATTCTTTTTAACTCCCTCTCGCTATGGGTTCCGAAGATTTTGGTTATTGCACTCATAAAAACTCCTATTCCTGTCCTTATTTCACATAGCGGGGCTATTCCCGCACAATATGGACATTGTAACACTTTTCACGCTTTACCACAACAAAAATAGTCGTAAATGATTTGTGAATTTTTTATTAACTATGTTAAGGAACTGTCTATGCCGGAAAAATTTCCCTGTCACTGTTCCATTCCCCAGCCGTTCCGTTAGTATTTCTTTTTCTGCTCGCAGAATATCCTGATAAAAATACTTGAAAATCCCCGTCTCTGTGTATATACTCATATCAAGTACTGTTCCGTCGTTATGAAGCATTGTATGGCAGGAACAGCAACTACAAATTTTCTATAGTTCAGGAGGTTTTCATATGGTTTATACATATAAGACAAAAGGAACCTGCTCCACGAAAATTGAACTGGAGTTAGAGGGCAATATTGTTCACAACGTAAAATTTACCGGGGGCTGCAACGGCAACCTGCAGGCAATCCCGAAGCTGGTGGAAGGTCTGACAGTAGAACAGGTGGAGGAAAAAATCGGCGGCATCCACTGCGGTATGCGTTCCACCTCCTGCGGCGACCAGCTTGCACGTGCCTGCAGGGAAGCCTACGAGGCATCCCTGAAATAATAGAAACTGCATTCATCACGCTTTCTATTATCAGGAATAAAAACCCTGCAAACAAAAAACCTGACATTCCGCCAGGGGCTGCTATCTTCCGTCCGTTTGACAAATGATAGTTTCCTGCCTGCGGTTCTGTCAGGTTTTTTTATTTTTTTGGGGAAAGAATGCTGCTTTTACATTCTTCCGGGAATGACTTAGTTTCACTTAGGCGGCGTACTTTGACACCTTAATGAAACTTCATTCCCTCTATACCGGATTTTGCAGAATGGGCTGTATCTGCTTTCCCTCCATGGCAAATTCAATGGTTTCCGGAAGCAGCTCCATTTTCGCTATCATGGAATTGGGTTTGCTCTTGTGGTTATCCTGCCCGAAGGGTACAAAATAAATCTGTTTCATATTCATAAGCATTCCAATATTCTTAAAATTTGCCCCCAGAGCATCATTGGTGGAAACGGCAATCACTAAAGGCTTTCCGTTTCGCATATGCGCCTTTGTCGCCATCAGCACCGGCGTATCGGTAATTCCGTTGCAGAGCTTTGCGGCTGTGTTGCCGGTGCAGGGGGCAATCACCATGATGTCAAGAAAATTATTAGGCCCGATGGGCTCCGCCGCCGGAATGGTACGGATTCCCTCATTTCCTGTAATTTCACAGATACCCTCCACATACTCTTTTGCACTGCCAAACCTGGTATCGCAGGTCTGTGCCTGAAAGGAAAATATCGGTATCACATTTGCCCCCATATCGCAAAGACGCTGCACTTCTTTTCTCGCCTTTGCAAAGGTACAAAAAGACCCGGTAATTCCAAAACCGATATTATATTTTGAAAAATCCATTTCTTATTCCTTTTTGCCTTTCCTAAAATCTGATTCTTTCTCCCCTTAAAGGATTGACGCAGCATTTTTATCCGAAGCATATGCCTTTGCTGCAAACCGCTCTAAGGAACGTTCCAAAATATAGGCACTTTCCTTGGGCGCATATTTTCCCGGAATGCCAAGCACATGGTCGGCACGGATTCCAAATTCCTTTGCACAGGCAAAATCCGTCCCCCCTGCCCCCGAGGCAATGTCCACAATATAAGCGTCCCTTGGCAGCTCCCGAATAATGGTGCGGGTCACCACAGGCGCCGGGACAGTGTTGACTAACATTGCCGCTCCCATGGCCTCTTCCGGTCCAAAGGCAAAATCAGCTGCGTAAAATCCATCCTGCTTCGCCTGCTTGCGCACCTCCCGGCGTCTCGCCAGCACTGTCACCCGTGCGCCAAGAGCCTTTAATCTCTGGGCAATGGCTTTTCCGCAGAATCCGTATCCCGTCACGATAATCTTGGCTTCATCAATATTGTAAGGGCTGTTATTCACCAGCTCCGCAATGGTTCCCTCCGCCGTCGCCACTGCATTCTCTTCGGTCACTATGGAATCCTCCATAAAATCCAGATATCGGATGTCCCTTCCGCTTAAAAGTGCGGTCTGCTCCTTAGAGAAGCACCCTCCGGCAACTAAGGTTTCTTTTACCAGATTTTTATTTAAAATATCATTTAATTTATTTGTTTCCGGCACTCTTGACACCGGTATCGGAAGTATCAGCATATCTGCCTCCATCAGAAAGCTTTTCAGCTTCTCTAACTGTTCTAAGGCTGTCTCAGTATTTCTGATATCCAGGCAGCGTACGTTGTGGCCTTTTTTGGTCAGTATCTCTGCCAGATACACCTGGCGCATGTCGCTGATAAGAAGAATGGTCTGTCTGTTCATAAAAATTACGCTCCCTTCACTTTATTATATGAAGAGAGCGTATCTAGGTGTTAATATTTTCTAAAATTTAAAATGAAATCATTTTGCGGTCAAAGGCTGCCTGTTCTGCCCCCTTTTCCCTTCCTCTCTAAATTTCAATTTATGCAGCAAACATGCGCCTAAAATAAAGAAAAACAAATGACCCACGTCACAGGCTCACAAATACATACCGCCGTATATCCATATACCGGCGCAGGGAAAAGGGCAAATACTACCTTTCCTGCCAATTCCAAGGTACTGCACAAAAGCGGCGAGACACAGTGCTGCATTCCCTGCAGCGCATTTCTTAAAATAACAAGAACTGCCATGGGCGGAATCATGGGGATACTTATCCTCAAATAGAGCACCGCATTAGAGACAACCTCCTGATCCATGCTTCCTGTAATCAGCCGCACCGCCCAGGGAGCGCCAAAAATAACAATCAGAAGCGCAATCACCCACCAGATACCGTATAGGAAAAGCGCCGTCCGGATTCCCTTTTTAATTCTGACCGGAGCTCCTGCGCCGTAATTCTGGCTAGCGTAAGTTGCAACACTCGTGCTCAGTGCAAGCCCCGGCGTATAGAACAGCTCCGCCAGACGCCTTCCCCCTACCTGCGCCGTAATATAAATGTTTCCCAGTGCATTGACGCTACTCTGCAAAATCACACTGCCTACATTATAAACCGTGCTCATAAGCGCCATACTGAGCCCCGTCCAAAACATTTTCAGCGCAAACTTTCTTTTCACTCTAAATTCTTCCCTGCCAAACCGAAGCTGCGGATAGCCCCGGATGATATAAACAAGTCCCAGACCGGCACTGATCCCCTGCGCGAGTATGGTGGCGGCAGCGAAAACCGCAGCAAAAGCTGCACCGGACTGCCTTTTGTCATAATATAATAAAACAAAAGCGACAGGATGTGATTTTAAAAAATAAAAGCTCTATACGCATCGACGCCGGCGGAAAAGAACTGCCGGAAGAAGAGGGACAGCTATTTAACATAACCGTGAATAACGGAGATATCCACCAGTTTGTCCGAGGACATATCCCCTCCCACTGGCACAAGGAACTGGAAATATTCGTCTTACTGGAGGGACGCATACAGCTTGGCATCGGTGATGCCATCTATTCTCTGCAGACAGGGGACGGCTGTTTTATCAATACGGAAGTCCTCCACGCTTTTACTGCGGACGTACCCACTCCCTGCACCTACCGCTCCTTTGTATTTCATCCGGATATTGTAGGCGGCACACCGGGAAGCATTTTTGACACAGCGTACGTGCGCCCTCTGCTGGTGCAGGGCGCACCCTTTGTAAAATTTCAGCAGGAGACGGGGGACGGCATTTACTTTGAGCAGTTTCGCCGGGCATTTCAAGCCTGTACGGAGGAATCCTATGGATATGAATTTCAGGTGAGGGACGCCCTCTCCCTTATTCTGCTCTATGTGCAGTCCAAAAATAAAATGGCGGGCAGTCCCCCCATTCTCTCTGTCCAGGAAGCACGGCTAAAGAAAATGCTTGCGTGGATTGATGATAATTTAGGGAAAAACATTTCTGTTTCCCAGATTGCAGGCACCGTAAATATCTGTCCAAGGGAATGCCAATGTATCTTTCACCAATATTTGCACTACAGCCCCATTGAGTATGTCCGGAGAAAACGCATTTTCCAGGCAGCCAGACAGTTATCTGCCACAAGCAGCTCCGTTACTGATATTGCTTTAAATTGCGGTTTCCCCAATCCCAGCTATTTTTCCACCCAGTTTAAGGCATTTATGGGGAGTACTCCCAGCGAATACCGCTGTATCTAAGAGACAGAAACCCTTCTTCTGAAAAATAACCAGCCGGACAAAGGGCGGAATGTGAACACTATCTCTCTATGCCGCCATTGTTTTCAGAATATTTTATTGTTTTAGTTCTTTTTTTTGTTTCAATAAATATTTTTTAAAAATATTTGCATTTTACTATTGACATTTTCTTTTTTATCAGATATACTAAACTCAACAAAACAAAAGAAACACATCTTAAAAGAAAGGAAGGTACAGTCCACCGAAAGCGATAACTTAACTTCCGAAAACAATACTACAGAAAGAGAGGTACAGTCCACCGAAAACGTAAGCGCATTCGTTTTTTCATTCAAATGAGAGAGGAAAACGTGACATTCCTAAACAGGAACATTGAATTAGTATCAGCCCTATAACATTGAGATATGGTACAATTCCAGATGTCACAGGAGACAGAAATCGAAAGGTTGAATAAAGAAGCGAAGAAGTCCAAAAAAAGAGGAACCAGGGTTCCAAATAAGAAAAAGAGAGGTATAGTCCCATGGACGAAATAATTTAAAAGGCGACATCGAATGAATATCATACGATGTCGCCTTTACTTTAATGTTCTGTTCCACCGGACTTTACAATGTTTCAACGCTGGGAATTTGGGGAGTCTGCAAGATTATTTTCAGTCATTTTATAAAACACAAAAAAATATTTTGTATTTTAAAATATTTTTTTATTTTTTTCTCAATTTATGCTTGACATATTCTCTTTTACCAGATATAATAGACTTATCAAAACAAAGCAAACAAAATCTAAGAAAGGAAGGTACGGACCACCAGACACGATAGCTTAACTTTCAAGGAAATAACAAAGAAAGAGAGGTACAGACCACCAGACACGTAAGCGCATTCGTTTTTCCTTCAAATGAGAGAAGAAGATAGGGTTCTCGGGAAAGTTTAAAATGAATATCGGTTTTATTCCAAAAGGATACTACCATTTGAAACGAAGAGAACAGTAACGATAATCACGTTGCTCACAGTTGAAGCAAAAGGCGAAGAAGAACCAAAGAATTGGAACAACGGTTCCAAAATATACGAAACGAGGTATAATCCCATGGACGAAATAGTTTAAAAGGCGACATCGAATGAAAACATGCGATGTCGCCTTTTCGTTATGCAAATTTTCTTCCACAACACAAAAAATCCTCTGAAATCTCTACATTTCCTCATACCATTCCCGCCATGGATTTTCCTCATCCGGATCGGTGGGGTCCCATCCTTTCTTAGGATCACCGGAGTCAAGCTTTTCCGCCTGTGGTTTTCCTAACGGACCCGGGTTGTCATCATCATAAATTTCCACTGTAGTTCCCGTCGGGCAATTATCTGCAATCCATTTGGCATCCTTTGTGGTCAGACGGACACAGCCCATGGAAGCCTGCTGTCCCAGTTTATTATATTTCTCTGTGCAAAGGGTATTTTTCGCTTTTTTGTAATAAGGTACGGAATGAAACAATACACCGCCGTGAATCCGGGTAGCATACTGCCCGTAAACACCTCCATACAGCTCCCGCCAGAGATATTTATCAGAAATCTGAAAAGTACCCAGAGGTGTCGCATTGTAAAGTCCGGTGGAACAGACCATGGCTTTATAGGGAACTGTATATTCCCCTTCCTCGTCTAAGGCGTATACCGTGACGCAATTCTGTTTGCGGTTGATGCGAATATAATAAGGATATTCCGGCTGTTCAGAATTTTCCGTGTTTTCCACGTTTTCTGTGTCCTGTATATTTTCTCTTCCGCCGGCTGTCTCTGTATTTCCAGCTGCATTTTCCTGCTCTCCCGGCTGCCCCTTTGCATTGGCATTTGTCTCGTCTTCCAACTGCTTTCCTATTGCCTGTCCATTCCCGGCACCTGTCTGTCCGTTATTGCCGTCTGACTGTCCGTTACTGCTGCCCGTCTCCTGCTCTAAAAACGGTACATTTTCCCGGCTGTCATCTAATGCGATTTCCTGCTTATAATCTCCCGCAAACCAACTCTTTTCCGCTCCTGCTGCCACCTTCAGCGCCGGTATTTCCCACTCCAAATAAAGAGCGGTAAATTCAAACAGGGTAAAAAAGCATAAAAAGACAGTGACTGCAACCGTCCCCACGATTGCAGCCCTACTCTGTAACAGCTTTCTCTGTAAATTTTCTTCCTGATGTTCTTTTTTCATTGCTTCTGTCCGCCCCCGGCCGAAAACGGGAAAAACCTGTGTCTTTTCTATAACTGTGTTACTACAAAAATATCATAGATAGCACGGATAGCATTCTCAAAGTCCGCATTGCTGACACCGATAATGATATTCAGCTCGGAAGACCCCTGGTCAATCATCTTTACATTGATGTTGGCATGTGCTAATGCAGAAAAAATTCTTCCTGCTGTTCCACGGGTGGATTTCATACCGCGTCCTACTACTGCAATTAATGCTAAATCCCCTTCCAGCTCAATACTGTCGGGCTGTGCCAGCCTGTGAATAGAGGAAATCACCGCCTGCTCTTTTCCTTCAAATTCCGGCTGATGTACAAAAATCGTCATGGTGTCGATACCGGAAGGCATATGCTCAAAGGAAATACCGTTTTCCTCAAAAGCAGAAAGCACTTTTCTCCCAAACCCAACCTCTGCATTCATCATATCTTTATCAATATTGACAGAGACAAAGCCCTTCTTTCCGGCGATACCGGTAATGGTATACTTGGACTGGTGACAGGTGCTCTCCACAATCCAGGTTCCCTCATCCTCCGGTGCGTTGGTGTTTTTAATATTGATGGGAATACCTGCTTTTCTTACCGGGAATACCGCATCCTCATGAAGTACGCTGGCTCCCATATAGGATAACTCCCTAAGCTCACGGTAAGTAATGGTCTTGATTGCCGCCGGCCGATCAATGATTCTTGGGTCAGCCACCAAAAAGCCTGAGACATCGGTCCAGTTCTCGTAGCAGCTGGCACGAACCGCCTTTGCCACGATGGAACCTGTCACATCAGAGCCGCCTCTTGAAAAGGTGCGCACTCTTCCGTCTGCGCCTATACCATAAAAGCCGGGAACCACTGCTTTTTCCACCTTTTTCAGACGCTCGCCCAAAACCTTATCCGTTTTGTCAGCATCTAAATTGCCTTCCTCGTCAAAAAAGATAACCTCTGCCGCATCTACAAATTCATAGCCTAAATAGTTTGCCATGATGATACCGTTTAAATATTCCCCGCGGGAAGCAGCATAATCTACGCCTGCTTTATTTTTAAAGTTTTCTGTAATTTTCTTAAATTCTTCCTCTAAGGATAATTTCAGATTCAGACCATTGATAATGGTGTCATAACGATCCTTAATTTTCATCAATGCAACACGGAAATCCTCGTCAGCCTCCACTAAATCATAGCAGGCATATAACATATCCGTCACCTTGGTGTCCTTAGCATTTCTTTTTCCCGGGGCACTGGGCACCACATATCTGCGTTCTTTATCAGCATTGATTATTTTTCCTACCTTTGCGAACTGTTCCGCACTTGCAAGGGAGCTGCCACCAAATTTCACAACTTTTATCATCTCTTCTGAACCTCCGATAACTTCTATCATCCATCATCCCCGTCGGGACTAACGAATATATCTTATCACAAATGCTGGTTCCGTCAAATCATTTTTTACGAAAAATGCCTGTTTCCAACAATTTTTCCTTCCTCTTTCCATGTTATGTCAACTTTTTATCAGCTTCTTCCTCTGCTATCTTGCCAAAAGCCCTCTGGCGAAGAAATCTGCCATCTGCACTGCCTGGTCCACGGTATCCCGGAAAGTGTCAATACTTTGACTGTACTCTCCGTTGACCTGATGCTCGATGCCCTCCCGTTCTAAATCCAAGTGTTTCAGCAGCATGTTTCTGGTTTCTCTTCCGGAAAAATAAGGGTTCTGTGCACCTAAGAGATTGGCAATCTGGTTTGCATTGGAATACCACTCTTTAATCAACCCGTCATAATTTTCCATATTTCCGGCTTTCAGGGCATGAATAATTTCCCCTGCAATCTCAATATGCTCTGTCAAAAGGTTACGAAGCTGCCTCGTAGCATTGCTGGAAAGAAAATCTGCAAAAACGTTGGTAATCTCGTCTGCCGTCTCTAACAGACGTTCCTCCACCTCCTGCTGGTCCGGGGAATCCGAAAGTGCGCTCATCAGATACATCCGCGCCCAGTAGACATGGCTTAGCCATGCAAGGCGCATGTTCTGGTCTAACTCCATAACACCCCTGCACATATTTACCGCATTGTCGTCTACTGGATTTCCGGGCATTCCGGTGTTATTTCCACCGCCCTTGTTTCCGGCATTGCCGCTTCCCATATTTCCGGGCATTCCGGGATTACTGCCTCCCATGTTTCCGGGCATTCCGGAATTGCTTCCTCCCATGTTCCCGGGCATTCCGGAATTGCTTCCTCCCATGTTCCCGGGCATTCCAGCATTACTCCCGTTTTCCATGTTTCCGGGCATTCCAGGATTCCCACTTCCCATGTTTCCAGGTATTCCGGTGTTGCTGCCGCTTCCCATGCTTCCGGGCATTCCAGGATTCCCACTTCCCATGTTTCCGGTATTTCCCATGCCCGGTCCATCATAGCCTGCACCGGGACAGACCATCAATTCCATTCCAACCTGCAAATTATAAGGGTTTACTCCCGGATTTCCGAGAATAAGTTCTGTTACTGTCGTTTTATACTGTCTGGACAATTTATATAAAGAATCTCCAGACTGTATCGTATGCACAATTCGATTCTGACAATACATTCCGATACCATCACAATATCATTTTCATACCTATTCTATGCCAATCTTCACCGGATTGTTCCTGCTGTTTTTACAGGTTTTCCCGATACCCCGGCAGCACTGTTTCCACCTGCTGTATTCTCTCATAAAACTGTTCAAAAAAATTTTTTTCCGCCTCATATGGCTTTCTAAAAAATAAATTCAGTAAAAACAGGTTCACGGTTTTAGCACTGTTTTCCTCTCCCGCATTGCAAATCTGCTCTGCCGCTTTTTTCAGGCTGTGCCAGTCCGCCAAAAAACAATGATATTTTTTCAGTTCCGGCGTGTCTAACCATTTGCTAACCTTTACCTTGGTCCGGTTACTCTTTTTGCATGCTTCTCTCTGTAGAAAATAAGTTACATTCCCGTCCTCATAAATTCTGCCTAAGGGAAAGACGCGGCAGAGCCCCGGGCGCAGGGTATGTATGCTGCACCTGCCCGCTTTATTTAAAAAAACACACCTGTTATTTTCTCCTGCCATTTTTAAATTCGGCACAATCACACCATTTTCCACATGAAGCTCCACTTCCGCTGCCAAAAGCTCTTCGAAACTTTTTCCAAGTCCCCCGGTAAGCCGCCACACATCATAAGGGTCTAACAAAACAGTATCCCCCATCCCCTCACAGCAGGAATGGCAGCCCTCGCAATCGTTGCAGGCTGCCTTTACCATATCATTTACCCCATAAATTTTTCCGTCAGAAATCTCCGCTATCTCCTGTAACATATCTGTTCCTCTCTGTACCTTTTTTTCTTAACATTAATCTGACCAGACGTTTTCTCTTTCAGGCTATTGCCACCTGCTCAAAAATTCTTTTTTCTAAATCCACTACTATCATACACAGGGAACGTTCTGACAAGATTTCACCTGCCCCCTATTATACCTCAGTTGCACAGGCATAACAAGGGCAGGTATGGACAAGCAGGAACAGATTTTCGATACATTTTCATGGACGTGCTAAAATAACTATGATATAATGTAGCCGCTGATAAATCATGATTTGAGGTAGGAACATAATGATAAAAATTAGATTGATGAATATAAAGGATTATGACAGGCCACAATGGGCGCAGAGGCTATATTCATCATACGGCTGTTTTACCGAGTTATAGGAATCGGGGAATAGCTAAAAAACTTGTAGATAATGCTATGAACGCTTTAGACAAAGAAGGTATAAACAAAGTTGGATTAGTGGCTTTTGAAAGAAATGAAATCGGAAATGGTTTTTGGGAAAATATCGGCTTTAGTATTAGAGATGATTTAGTGTATCGAAATAAAAATATTCACGAACTTAAAAGAATTGACACTTAAAAATCCGGTTAAACGGTACGGCAGGACGAACGGCGCATAAATACGCCGCCCTTGGTTAATCCTTACCCTTCAAACGGTATCACCGCCCCGTCATAGGTGTCATTGATATACTGCCTGATGGCATCTGATTTTAAGATTTCTACTAAGGCTTTGATACCCTCGGTGTTTTCATTCCCTTCTTTGACTGCAATGACATTCACATAGGTTTTTGCCGCCTCTGAATCTGAAGTCTCATAAGCAATGGCATCATTTGCCACAGAAAATCCTGCCTGCAGGGCATAGTTTCCGTTTAAGACCACATATGCCACCTCCGGAACCACTCTCGCCAACTGCCCCGCCGCCAGCTCCTCGATTTTGATATTCTTCGGGTTTTCTTCAATATCATTAATCGTTGCCTCTAAGCCTGCGTTTTTCTTTAATTTTATAATGCCGTTATCCTCCAGCAGCAATAATGCCCTGGCTTCGTTTGTGGTATCATTGGGAATGGCAATTACATCTCCCTCCTCCAGTTCCGAAAAGCTGCTTTTGGTTCCCGGATAAATGCCGAAAGGCTCATAGTGAATCCCTCCTGCATTAACCAGATGGGTGCCTCTCTCGGCGTTAAAATTCTCCAGATAAGGAATGTGTTGAAAATAATTCGCGTCAAATTCCCCGCTTTCCACCACCTCATTGGGAAGAATGTAATCATCAAATACCGTAATTTCCAATTTCCATCCCTGTTCCGCTAAAATCTCCTTTGCCTGCTCTAAAATTTCCGCATGGGGTGTTGCGGAGGCTGCCACTGTAATCGTTCCCTTGTTCTCTGTGTCGGAGGCTGTACCCACTGTGGCTGCACCGTTTTCCGTCACCGCCTCCTCTTTGCTGTTCTCCGCTGCGTTTTCTGTTTCGCTGCCTGAAGCACCGTTGTTTCCGTCTGTCGCTGCATTTCCTGTTCCGCTGTTTCCACAGCCTGTCAATGCTCCTAACACCAATACTCCCGCTAAAATGCTTGTTAATATTCTCTTTTTCATAATAGATTTCTCCTCTCTTTCATTTCCGCTTATCCAGCCGGGAAGCGATTTTCATTCCCACGGTCTGAAAAATCTGTACTAAAATAATTAGTAAAATGACTGTGACAATCATAATGTCCGCCTGATATCTGTGGTAACCGTACCGGATTGCAATGTCGCCAAGTCCGCCTCCGCCTACCGTTCCCGCCATGGCGGAATAACCTAAAATCGTCCCCAGAGCTATGGTACTTCCCACAATGAGAGATGTCCTCGCCTCCACCAAAAGTACTTTTACAATAATGGTAAAATTCCCTGCTCCCATAGAGCGGGCTGCCTCGATGACGCCTCTGTCCACTTCTTTCACGGAAGATTCCACCATTCTGGCAATAAAGGGAACCGCCGCAATCACCAGGGGGACAATCGTTGCCGTGGAGCCATAGCTTTTTCCCACCAGCGCCCTGGTAAAGGGAATCAGAAGTATCAGTAAAATCAAAAACGGGATACTTCTCACAATATTGGCGATTACATCCAGCACCTTATAGCAAAATGCGTTGGGACAAATTCCTTCTTTATCCGTCACCGCCAGTAAAATTCCCATCGGCAGCCCGAACACATAGCCCAGCAAAGTGGAAGCAAGGGTCATATACAGGGTGTCCCGGATTCCCTCTAATAGCATAATCACAATCTGACTATTCCACATCTCCTGTCACCTCCTCGATTTCCAAACCTTTTTCCCATAAATACCGTTCCATCTCTCTCTGTAAATTTTTCTCCTGGGGCAGCCCCAAAATCATTTCTCCCTTTGCCACTCCTGCCACATTTTTGGTGTCGGCACGCAGGATGTTCACGGGAGCTCCGAATTTCAGCACCATGTTGGCAATGACAGGCTCAAAAGCTGAATTTTCCGAAAAAACTATCCGAAGCTTTTTATCTCCCGCAAGCCGCTCCCTCTGCCGCCTTTCTCCCTGCCATTCGCCCTGAATTTCCGCCGTACCCCCCTCCGGCAGATCCTTTAATATGAGCTCCCGTCCTGCCACGGATTTCGGGTGGGCGAAGATTTCCTCCACCGTGCCACTCTCCACTAAACTTCCCTTTTCTATAATTGCTACGTGACTGCAGATTTCACGGATGACCGACATCTGGTGAGTGATAATTACAATCGTGATACCGAATTTCCGGTTAATTTCTTTTAACAGTGCCAAAATGGAAGCGGTGGTCTGGGGGTCTAAGGCGCTGGTGGCTTCGTCGCAGAGCAGTATGTTCGGTTCGGACGCCAATGCCCTTGCAATGGCAACCCTCTGCTTCTGCCCGCCGGAAAGCTGGGCGGGGTAGGCATTTGCCTTTTCCTCTAGTCCCACGGTTTTTAGCAGTTCCATGGCACGCTGCCTTGTCTCTTTTTTCTTTTTTCGCTGGAGCTGCATAGGGAAACAGACGTTGTCCAGCACGCTTTTCTGCATTAATAGGTTAAAATGTTGAAATATCATGGCAATGTTGGTGCGCTCGGTGCGAAGTTGTTTTTCGTTTAATGTTCCTAAATTTTTGCCCTCCACACAGACTTCGCCGGAGGTGGGTTTTTCCAGGTAATTAAAGCAGCGCACCAGAGTGCTCTTTCCTGCACCAGACATGCCGATAATGCCGTAGATGTCGCCGGTTTCTATTGTGAGACTGATGTCTTTGAGGGCTTCTACTGTTTGGCCTTTTTGGTGGAAGGTTTTGGTTAAGTGAGTGACTGTTATTGCTGGCATGTGGGGCGATTCCTTTCTTGTTTTTTTTGAGGGACAGATTGTTAAAAATATATGTTTTTTGGGGAGGGCTGTGGAAGCGGATTGCACCGGGCAGGGGCGGGTTTTGTTCCGATGTACAGAGATAAGATGTTCTAGGAAATCTGCGGGAGGTTATCGCGACGGGACGTGAACGGTACAAGTCACCTTCCATGGCTCCATTGTACCTCACCCAGCCATCCGGGCTGGGTGTCACTGGGTATCCGGCAGATTTCCAAGAACATCTAATCTCTTCCCATAGTCACAAAACCCGCCCCTGCCCGGTGGAATCCGCCAATCTCAGTTACTGGCAAAAACCTTTTGTTTGCCAGCTTCTAAAAAAGTCAATTTGCAAAATCTGATAATCTCTGTTATCGGTAATTTTTTCCTTACCAACTTCTAAAAGTCAATTTGCAAAATCTGATAATCTCTGCTACCGGTGAAAACTTTTCGCTCTCCGAAGCACCAAAAATATCGTTTCATTATGTTACTGATTTTTATAAAAACAAAGGAGCAGACACTCTCTGCGGCGTGTCTGCTCCTTTGTTTTTTTATGTAAACCATAAATCAAAAAATCAGAGCCTTCGCCGCATACAAATAAGACACATGTATTCACACATGCACATCCTTCTACTGTCCCTATTCATAGTGTTGATAAGTATCTGATTTGTATACATCTCTGATTTCTCCTTTCCTGACATTTCCTCAATTCGCATTTCCTTTTGATAAACTTATTCTAACAAAACATACAAAAAAGTGTTAATATCAAAACCCTTGAGCCCATTATAGTCAAAACCTATAACCATTTTACCACCGTTTTCCCTGCATAAGATTCAGACTGCAAAAAACCTCACAAGACCTCCCCGTCTCACCACCACCAGCCCCCATAATAATTCGGACCTCAAAAAAACCTCACAAGACCTCCCCACCCTCCCACCGCCAACACCCATAAGATTCGGGCGGCAAAAGGGGCTGCCCATTAACCTGTATCGGCAGGCTGCACAAAGGAGGCTCTGTTCTGGGGTTACTATGGGAAGAGATTAGATGTTCTTAGAAATCTGCTAAGCCCCCAGTGACACCCAGCCACGGACGGCTGGGTGAGGTACAACGCCGCCACGGACGGCGGCTTTGTACCGTTCACGTCCCTCCGCGAACCCCTCCTGCAGATTTCTTAGAACATCTTATCTCTGTACATCGTAACCCCAAAACAGAGCCTCCTTTGTGCAGCCTGCCTCACCACCTTAATACCAGCCCCCTTTTGCCGCCCGAATCTTATAGGATACGAATCAAAAGCCCCCTAGGCCTCCTCCTTATACTTCTCCAACTCCCCAATATACCTCTCCCCAATATAACTGACCTTCGCCCCCTTGCGCTTCACATACCCCAGCCTCATCCGCTCGCTTTCCACCAGCGGAATCGCAATATAATCTCCCCCGTTCAGCTCCTGACAAATCATGCCGGAGCACAGCGTATAAGCATTCAGCCCCACCATCAGATTCAGCAGCGTAGCACGGTCATTTGCCTTAATCAGCCGCTTATATTCATAAGTGCTCTTCATTTCCTCCGCCAGATACAGGGAATTATATTTCCCCTGGTCAAAAGAAAGGCAGGGATATGGGTCTAATTCCGCCATAGAAATCTTCTCTTTTCCCGCCAGGGGATGCCCCGACCACAGATAGACGTATGTGTCACAGCAGAATAACTCCACAAATTCCAGACCGTTTTCCCGGATGATTTTCGTCATCACCTTCTCATTGAAATCATTGAGATAAAGCACGCCGATTTCACTCTTAAAATTTTTTACATTTTCGATTACGTCATAGGTGGTAGTTTCATGTACCGCAAACTCATACTGCTCCATCCCCACCGCCTTCACGGTCTCCACAAAGGCTTTCACCGCAAAGGTGTAATGCTGCATGGATACGCTGAATCTTTCCTTCACTTTCTTTTCTATATATTTTGCAGACAGCAGACCGAACTGCTCCGTCACCTGCCTGGCATAGCCTAAAAATTCCTCCCCCTCCGGGGTAATCACAATGCCACGGTTAGAGCGCAGAAAAATCTGTAATCCGATTTCCGTCTCTAATTCCTTCATATTTTCCGACAGGCTGGGCTGGGAAAGAAACAGCTGTTTTGCCGCCTCGTTCATGGAACCGCATTCTGCAATAGTCAGTGCATATTTTAACTGCTGCAGTGTCATAGTGCCTGCCTCTTTTCTGCGTCTTCTAAATAGCGTTTTTTGCTGGAAAATCCTCTGCCCGAAACCTCGCTGACACGGTTAATAATAACAAACGCCTCCGGGTCTACTTGATGAATCAGTTTTTCCGTCCTTGCCAGTTCCCTCATGGAAACCACCGTGAGAAGCATTCGGGTTTCTTTTCCCAGATACCCGGTTTCACTGTTTAAAAGGGTGACGCCCCGGTCAATATCCGTCAAAACGGCGGAACGTATTTCCTCTATCCGGCTGCTGATCACCTTAATCTGCATTTTCGCTGTCCCTAACATCAGACATTTATCCAGCACCACGCTGTACACAATAATCAGCAAGAGTCCGTATAAAATCTGTTCCCCGGTGCTTTTGAATGCCTGCAATAATAAGATAAGCATATCAAACACATAGATAGACCGGGATACCGGAATTTTAAAATATTTTTTGAGAATCAGCGGCGGAATATCCATCCCCCCGGTGGAGGCACCCATCCGAAGCACCAGTCCCATGGCACCGCCGACGCAAATACCGCCGAACACAGTACAAAGTATCAAATCCTCCGTTATCCGGTAATCTCCCAGCAACCTTGTAATTATCTCTAATGCGATGGGGTAGCTAAACGTACTGATAATCGTATTTGCCGCAAACTTCCAGCCAAAAACAGCCAGTCCCAACAAAAACATTGCCGCATTAAAAACAAATACAAATACCGACACCGGAAGCTCTGTCACGTGATTGACAAAGAGCGCAATACCCGTTGTTCCCCCGGTAATCAGCCCGCCGGGCAGGATAAACATTGCAATTCCGAATGCGTACAGGAAGTTTCCCATTATAACCGCTAATGTTTCCAATAATCTTTTTAACACCTGATTCATCTCTTAATCTATTCCTTTTCCTATTTTCTTATCCTGAAACAGCGAAACATGACTATCCAGACAGTACACTAGTCCTCGTCCCCGAAATCCTCCACGTCAGCCCTGCGTGCCTTTCTTTTCGTTTTGCTCTCCTTTTCCAGCGCTGTCCGTATCAGGCTGCGGATTGCCTTATAAATCTCGCGGATAATGCTGAAAATAAAGAACATGACAATAAACCCGATAACACCGAACATAATATCCGCAAATTCCATATTTCCGGTATTGCTGACTTTCTGCCCGATTTCAATGGCAAAAGTGATTACGATAATCAGCGTAAAGACATAAATCCACGCCACCACCATCACATGGTCATGGTTGGCCAGCCATTTAAACAGCGGGTAGATGACAAAAATAAGCGCCATACCAAGGATGCCGATAACCAGAAAATGCAGCTCCTTATCGGTAAAATTGTATTCATACGCATCATTGAGCGTTAAAAGCTTACTGTGTATCCGGGCAATCAAATCTATGATTCCATATAAAAATTCCTTCATGTTTTCCTCCTGTTCTTTTCCGCAGCCACTGCCGCATTTAGGCAATGGCTGCGTACAATTTCGAAAATAGATTACCACCATTTTCTTTCCGGCACAAGTAAAAATTGTGGTTTAAATGAGATATAAAAAACACTGTAGCATCTACAGCAAACAGGGAGAGCCCTGCTCTCCCTGTCCGTCTCTTAAAACTTCATTCCTGCCATTTCCAAAAAATACTTATGCACCGACACATCCTCATTTAATTCCGGGTGGAATGCCGTTACCAGCTGCTTTCCCTGCCTTGCAGCCACAATCCTGCCGTTTACCTCCGCAAGAATCTCAGCCCCCTCCATCACTTTTTCAATATAAGGGGCACGGATAAAGGTCATGGGAACCTTTCCCAAACCTTTTACTTCTTCTTCCGTATAGAAGCTGCCGAGCTGTCTACCATAGGCATTTCTTTTCACCCGGATATTCATGGTGCCGAGGTACGTCTTATCCTCCTCCACTTCCTTTGCCAGAAGAATCAGCCCGGCACAGGTTCCGAACACCGGAAGCCCGGCATTGATTTTTTCCTGCAAAATCTCAAGCATTCCCTCTTCCCGCAGCAGCTTTCCCATCACCGTGCTCTCTCCGCCGGGAAGAATCAGGGTGTCAAAGGGTCGGTCTAAATCTTTTTTCTGCCGTATCTCAAAGTGCTCTGCCCCAAGGCGGTCAAGCATATATCCATGCTCCACAAAAGCACCCTGGAGGGCTAAAATTGCCACTACCATTATTTGCCCCTCTCAGCCATCAGAAGTGCGATTTCCTGCTCATTGATACCTACCATCGCTTCTCCTAAATCGGTGGAAAGCTCTGCGATTAATTTTGCATCGTTATAGTTGGTCACTGCTTTTACAATGGCTGCCGCACGTTTTGCCGGGTCACCGGATTTAAAGATACCGGAGCCTACAAATACGCCCTCCGCTCCAAGCTGCATCATCAGCGCTGCGTCTGCAGGAGTTGCCACGCCTCCTGCTGCAAAGTTGACCACCGGAAGCTTTCCGTTGGTATGTACGTACTCCACCAAATCATAAGGCACCTGAAGCTGTTTTGCCGCCTCGAAAAGCTCATCCTTCCGCATGTTCTGGATACGGCGGATTTCGGAATTCATCATGCGCATATGACGGACTGCCTGCACCACATCTCCGGTTCCCGGCTCTCCCTTGGTACGAATCATGGACGCTCCCTCTGCAATCCGGCGAAGGGCTTCGCCTAAATCCTTCGCCCCGCAGACGAAGGGAACCTTAAATTCTGTTTTATTGATATGATATACGTCGTCCGCCGGGGAAAGCACTTCGCTCTCATCAATATAATCAATCTCGATTGCCTCTAAAATCTGTGCCTCCACAAAATGTCCGATGCGGCATTTTGCCATAACCGGAATGGAAACCGCCTCCTGGATGCCGCGAATCATTTTCGGGTCGCTCATACGGGATACACCGCCTGCCGCCCGGATATCCGCCGGAATACGCTCTAACGCCATAACGGCACAGGCGCCTGCCGCCTCTGCAATTTTTGCCTGCTCCGGGGTGGTGACATCCATAATCACACCGCCCTTTAACATCTGTGCTAACTGTTTGTTTAAATCATATCTGTTTTCCTGCATTTCCATTTTCCCTTTCCTGCATTTTTTCTTGTTTATAACGCATTATACAGGAAAATGGTATTATCAAAATAACCAGTTTTGCAATTTTTAACCATGCCAGTTAAGTTTTATTCATAGACTGTCTGTAAAAGCCTCTTCTCAAACTCATCATGAGTCAGAGGCTTGTCAAACAGATATCCCTGGGCAATATCGCAGTTCATCCCTTTCATGTATTCCAGCTCCATCTCCGTCTCAATACCCTCGGAAACAATGGACATATCCAGTTCCTTTGCCATGCGGATAATATTTCCAATGACAACCCGGGAACGGTTCTCGTCCACAGCCCCGTTATCTAAAAACGACTTGTCCAATTTTAATGTGTCAAAGCTCATATTCTGTAACATACTTAAAGAGGAATACCCCGTTCCGAAATCGTCCATGGAAGCAGATATGCCATAGCCATGCAGCTTGTTAATGCTGGAACTTAAATTCCTACTGCCTTCAATATACGCCGTCTCCGTAAATTCAATCTCCAAATGCTGCTTTGGTATACCCCATTTCTCCGCTACACGGTTGATGTGCTCCGCCACCGTATCCTCCACAAAATGGTGTTTAGAGAAATTCACCGATACCGTAACCACCTCAATTCCCCGCTCTAACCACTCCTTAATATGGCGGCAGACTGTTTCTAATACGTAGAAATCCAGCTTCTGCACCTGTCCGGTTTTCTCACAAATAGGGATAAATTCTCCCGGAGAAACCACTTTTCCGTCATGGTTCCAGCGTATCAGCGCCTCTGCCCCGGTAATTTTCCGTGTTTTCATGGAAACCTTGGGCTGGTAATACACCTCAAATTCCCCCGCCTCTAATGCCGGCTCGATGGCGTGCATAATCAAATCCTCGCGGATTTTCCGTTTACGGATTTTCTCGTCATAATAGCGCACCGTTTGATTCTGCTCCCGGTTGATTTCATCATAAGTGGTAGACAGCTTTTCCATTATCATCTGGGGCGAAGTATCCGTGCCGTCCGGCATGTAAATGGCAACTCTGGCGGAAATAAAAACCTTTTTCCCGGTAATGGGCTCCTTGATACAGGAAACCGGAACTGCCTCTAACGCCTTAAGAATCAGTTCTAACCGTTCCCTGCGGATTACTCCCACAAAGTTATTGCCGCCCACTAGCGCCACTAATTCCTCCGCTGTCGCCATCTCCGCCACCGCGGCACAGTATTCCCGCAATGCCGCATCGCCCTGGCGGAAACCGAACTTCTGGTTAATAAACTTAAAGTTATTGATATTAAAATAAATGGTGCTGTACTCTGCCAGTTTCCCCTCATTCAGCAGACAATCCGTAAAATTCAGATAAGCATTGTAATTGGGAATGCCGCTTCTGATGTCAATCATGGAAATTCTGAAATTCTCATCTTTTACATAATGCACACAATTTTCAATTCTGTTATAGCCTCGGGCAATGGCTGTCGCCATTTCAAGGCAGCTGCTGTAGCCGCAGGAATGGCAGTCTATGGAACGTGATTCCTCCGTCTCCTTGTGCATCAGACAGAAAATAGCACTGATTTTCTCATCATATTCCGGTTGGTAAAACCGGATATGCCCTTCGTCTAAAAACTTCTGTCTGTTATAGCCGCAGGCAAAATCCCGGATATCCAACTCCCCAAACCTTTCTTTAAGCCTTCTGCGCCGTTCCTCTAAGGGCAGCTCCGGCAGATAGGGATTTTCCTCCTCCGGTATCTTCGCATTCGGTTTGCGGTGCTTCTGAAGCCGGAAAAAAAAGAGGGGGCTACAACAAGTGAAATCGGCTGTCCGCCCCGCAAATCCTCCAAAAATACCTTCGTGTCGTCCCTGTATTCCCTGGCGTTGTGATGACAGGTTTCCAGGCACCGTCCGCAGTGCAGACATTTTTCATCATCCACATGAATCTGATTCTTTCCGTTTTTTCTCACGGAAATATTCGCGCCTAACACAGGACAACCTGAAATGCACCGGTTGCAGCCGATACAATTCTCATTCGTATAGATTAATCCCTCATTTAACTTCATACCTAATTCCTTCCATCAGTGTAAAAACATTCTTCTTCCCCCGCCTGTTTTTTCCTGTCCTGTCTTTTTAACACACTTTCCCTTTTTAAATAATTATACCCGTTCCTTTTTTTCCTTTCAACAAAATTCTGTTCTTCGCCCCTGCAAAAAAAACGGCTGGCATAAGACTATCCTTTCTTATACCAGTCGTTTTTACGGTCTTTTTAAAGTAACATCTTCTAATATCTTCAAGCCGAAACGCTCTGCCAGGTCAGCACATTTCCTGTAGCTTTTAATATCCCTGACCCCGTCTGCCTTGTGGGCGTCTAATCCAAACACCACATCATTGCCAATTTCCCCTGCCAGCTCCCAGAAACGCTCGTTGGGATAATTTCTGCCGGTCTGCATTCCAAGCACATTGATTTCTAACGGTATCCCCAGTTCCTTCATGGCAAGGCAGAGCCTCCTCATTTCCCTGTCATATACCCCAGGCTCTCCCTGATAATTGATTAAATCCGGGTGTGCCAGATAGGAATAACTGCCCGTTTTCATTCCCGCAATCACAGAATCCACATAGGCGCAGATTCGGCTCTCCTCCTTCGTTGCCGCTCCCGCATAGGGTCCCTTCTCTTCACTGTCCCAAAAGTGCTGTCCCATAATCAGGTAATCACAGCCGAGGCTTCGTGCCATTTCCATCTGCTTTTCATAAAATTCCGGGATATATTCCGCCTCAAAACCTACAAAAAGCCGGATTTTGTCACGGTATTCCTCCGCTAGCTGCCGAATGCAGGACACATAGCCTTCCGCCTCCTCCATCCGCATCCGTATCCCGGAAACATAGTCCCCGGAAAAGGGGCAGGGAATATGGTCGGAAAACCCGAACTTTTTAATCCCCATACCGATTGCCGCCTCCACATATTCCCGCTCTGTGCCGGTGGCATGCTGACATCTTGCGGTATGGGCATGATAATTATAAATGACAAACTCTTTTTCCATTTTATTACCGCTTTCTTACCTTTTGTCTCATTCTCTTCTGTTTCCGGTCTTTTAATACCAGATAACCACGCCCGATCCCAAGGGAAATCACCAGCAATGCTATTATTATATAGCACACCCCTACTCCAAGGGTTTCGGATCCCATTAAACTTAAGTCAAAACCAAACCATCCGGTGGGTGCACCAAAATTTAAAAAATTGTAAGGCGCATACTTCGTATCCCAGCGAAGTCCCAGTCCTGCCGCAATCACCACAAACGCCACATACAAAAGGACCGGTATCACGGCAAAAATAACATGTAATTTATTAGACTGATAACGGTAATCAAACAGAATAAAATCCAGAATTGCCAGCACAGGTGTAATAAGATGCACGCATAAGCTGCCGGCCCCATTCTGCAGATACGCATGGACAAACCCGTTTGCGGATGTGGGCGCCAAAATTGTCAGGTAAATAAAAAATGTCAGGGTAATACTGATGGTCGCCATATATTTTATAATATACTGCCAGTTTCTTTTATATACACGTTCCCCTTTAGAAAACAAAAGTATCATATCCGTCACAAGAAAAAGCAGAAGCGCCGCATCAATAAATACATTGGAAAGATTTGCAAAATACGTCCAGGACATCATATTTTTCATAGAACGGTACATGCCGTAAACTGATGCTGTGATTGCCGCCAGTTTTATTAGGATGCCCAACCACAGTTCCTTTTTCCGGTATACAATGATATCTAAATGTTCCATATTCTTTTCCTCCGTCTTATCCCTCAAAGACTTCCTTTATGCTGTCATAATGCAGAAAAATTCCCTCTTTCGCAAGGCTCTCAATTTCCTCCTTTGACGCCAGACGATAGCCTGCGGTTTCTTCCTCCTGCAGTTTGATGTCCTCTTCCCTAAAATCTCCAGTAAAGCGGTACACATCTACAAAGTAGTTGTCCCCCTCCCCCGGATTCTCTCTCTTATAGGAAAAGACATAGCCGCCGTCCCAGTCCGACACGTCAAGCCCCGTTTCTTCCTTCACCTCCCTCACTACTGCGTCTTTCGAAGATTCCCCTGCCAGAACCGCACCGCCGGAAACTTCCCACCAGCCCGGTGCCCAGGATTTTGTCATCACCCGTTTCGTAATCAAAAACCTGCCGTCCCCGGCAGCAATGACGCCAAGGACGGTCAGATGGTATTCCCCTTCCCTTAAACACCAGTCGTTCCGTTTCATGGTGCGCCCGGTGGGCTGTTTATTTCCGTCATAGATATCCCAAAATTCAATTTTTTCTGACATTTCCCTTCCCCTTTGTCCCTTAATCGTTACTTTTTTCCTGCCAGTGTCCTGCCTCATTGATAAGCAGGCAAGACATTCATTCATGTACCGGCACGAATATGTAACCTCCCGTTATTATATCCCACCCCCCGCAAATGCACAATGGTAATTGCGCAAAAAAAAAATTTTGAAGAAAAGACAACTCTTTTTGAAAAAGTACTGGAAGAATAGAGAAAAACATGTAAAATAGTACTTAAGTAAGAACTTTTGGGGGGGGAAGTATTTTGATTCGCAGAAAATTTGTAAGAACCAGACAATTAAAACCCGGCATGAAAATAGACCATGCAGTGGTTGACCGCCTAGGACGCAACCTTGTGGCGCGGGGCGCTGTTTTAGATGAATACGTCATAGATTCTTTGCTTAAGCTTGGGATCATGAGCGTCTACATTCAGGACGGGGAATATGAGCCGGAAGAAACGGCACCTCCCATCTCTCCCGCCGCCCAGAGAAATATCGAAAAGCTCCACACCGACGACCGTGCCAAGGTTACTCTGTCCGACAGTGTACGGAAGCGCGTGGCGGAGGGGATTCAGTTCGTTTACAACAATGCCGAATCAAAAGAATTATCAGACACCACCGACAGTATCGCAAACGACCTGCTTGCCACCATCGAATCCAACAACGCCATCGCCATTGACATCAGCGCTTTAAAAACCAGCGACGAATACACCTTCAAGCACAGCGTGGACGTTGCCACCATTGCCATGATCGTTGCCAAAAAACAGGGGCTTCCCAAGGCGCAGATTCGGGAAATCGGCGTAGCCGGGCTTCTCCATGACGTGGGAAAAATAAAAATACCCACCGAAATTTTAAATAAACCGGGGCGCTTAGACGACAACGAATTTGCCATTATGAAGCAGCACCCGGTGTATAGTTATGAGCTGATTAAGGACCGGAATGATTTCGGACCCGCCGTGTCCTTAGGCGTGCTGCAGCACCACGAAAAAATCAACGGCTCCGGCTATCCCATGAAAATGCCTGCCGAAAAAATCTGCCCCTATGCAAAAATTTTATCCGTGGCAGACATCTATGACGCACTGGTGACGGAGCGCCCCTACAAAGCCGCTTTCTCCCAGCGTGACGCCGTGGAAATGATTATGTCCATGACCGCCGAGTTGGACATGAACGCCATGAAAAGCTTCTTAGAAAGTATGATTTTGTACCCGGTGGACACCATCGTAGAACTCAGCAACGGTGAGAACGCAAAGGTGGTCAAAAATAATTCCCACTATATCTTAAGGCCGGTGGTGGTGGGACTTACCAGCGGAACCGTCTACGATTTAGGCGGTGACTTAAATTGCGCCAATATCATTATCCGGTAGACGGACATCCCCAAAGGCATCGGACGGAGTTTAAAAAGTTTATGCGTGGGACAATGTAGGGAACATGAAATGTTGTTTTTCAAAGGTGATGAAATCTTCGCCTTTTACAAAAAGAGTGGTGTCCTCTTCCTTTCGTTCGCTGCATTCGTACCCAGTTAGGTCTGATGGAGTAAATCCCAGAGTAACTTTGTTTATGTCTCTGCTGAATGCTTTTATGGTTTCTTCTAGTACAATTTTGCTCTGAGAAAATACAGCGTGCAGCAACAATTCGCCGTCTTCTATTTCTGCGATGGCATAGGTATCTGTGGCTTCGTCATGATAGACGTTTTCCTGCATGAATTTTGTTACATAGAACATAAATAATCCGGTGTTGTCTGTCATGTGGAACTGCCCTTGAAAGGTACTGGTTCGGATTGCATGTTCTAACCTTTTCCAGTGAGATTTTTCTTTCATGGGGACCGGTTTCATCGCAGCGTTTCCGGTGGAAGAGACAGCCTTGGAATATTGGTATTCCTTTGCTTTGCGGTAGCCGAATTTTGGATAAAAATCAAGGACGCTGTCGTTGGCAAAAAGATAGAAGCCATCTGCCTTTTCTCCGTAGTCTTTGTCGATTTCCTGCATAATTTCGCGTATCAAGCCCTGTTTTCGATAAGGTTCGGCTGTCATTACAGTTCCTAGCTGAATGTAATGTTTTATTGTTCCATTCCAATTCATGTCCATAATGTTGACGGAAACGTTGGCGGCTACTTGCCCTTCATGAACGATGGAATAAGGGATATAGTGTTCTCCCCAAAATCCGTTTTTGTACCAGTCCTCGAAATTCAGATCGAAGGTGGTTTCCGCCAACCGGTTAAAGCTTTGGCGTAAGGATTCGTTGTCACGGTAATTTTTGATGATTTCGCTCATCTGTTTTCTCCTCTCCCGTCAGATCCTCGTTTTTTAATTATTTTTCAATTTTCGTGTTCCTACACTTCCCATTGCAGGCGTAACTCCTGCCTGATTTTTTTATTCTCTCTGTTCCGACTGTTGACCGGTCAAATAGAGTTTTTGGAAATAAACATTATTTTTCATCAATTCCGCAAAAGTTCCCTGACCTATGATTTTTCCCTGATAAAATACCAAAATTTTGTCAAAATCCGCAACGGAATTTAATCGGTGGGCGATGGCAATGACGGTCTGATTTTTAAAATGGCAGAGAATTTCTGCCATCACCTGTTTTTCTGTCAGGTTATCCATAGCGGAGGTTGCTTCATCTAAAATGGTGATACCGGAAACATGATTTTCCTTTAACAGCAGGCGTGCCATCGCAAGACGCTGTTTTTCCCCGCCGGATAATGCGGTGCCCCGTTCTCCGATTTCCGTGTCCAGACCATTTTTCAGATTTCCAAGTAATGGCGGCAGCTGCATTTTTTCCATTGCCTCATTCAATTTTTCTTCCGGCACATTCTTTCCAAATACCAGATTTTCCCGAAGGGTTCCGTCAAAAACCGGAGCGTCCTGTGAGAGATAATTGAAGCTGCCGTAGAGGTTATTCAGTTTCAGTTCCTTTAATTCTTTTCCGTCTATCTGAATGCTTCCGTCCTCATATTTTAAAAGTCCTGCCAGCAGCTTTGCCAACGTGGATTTACCTGAACCGCTCTCCCCTACGAATGCTACTTTCTCCCCTTTCCCGATGGCGAAGGAAACATTTTTCAGCAGTTTTCCTTCTTCATTAACGTTCCCTTTGTAGGAGAACGTAAGATTTCTGACACAGATTTCTCCCTGCAGATTTGCAATGGAACTTCCCTGTTCTAACCTAGTATCCTCTTTCGTCTGTAAAAACTCTGCGTATCTGCGGTAGGCTGACTTATCAAGTTTATACTGCACATAGAGCACGTTAAAAATAGCAATGGGTGTATAGGCATTTTCAATTAGCATAAGCAATGCCACCGCGGAGCCGACGGAAATATCCTGACTGCTCCAGACATAAATCAGAATACCGATATCCAACGCCGCCACTAACAATGCAAAAACAGTGAAAAATGCTTCGTGTATCAGGTTCATTTTTACCTTTGAAGAAACAATCTCTTCCTTTGCATCCTCCGCCTTTTTGATTTCTCCGGGAAATTGACGCTCCATGCGAAACACCAGCATTTCCATAAACCCTCTGACAAGGAAATGATTCAATCGTTCCTCCTGGTTTAATATTCTTTCTTTTAAACGGTACAGTACTTTTAACAGAATATTCGTCACAAGGAAAATAAAAAGATAGCCGGATAAAATCATTCCTGTCACCGCCGGACTGATATTCCAGATAAAATACAGGGCAAAGCCTATGGTTGGAAGAAGCTGCCGAAACACACAGAACCAGAAATCATATAGAACATTTTTTCCCGCTTCCGCCCCGTTTTCTATCCGCTGCACCAGTTTTCCCGTGCCGTTTTTCTGATACTCCTGATAATCAATACGGCTGATTTTTTCAAGAGCCAGTAGTTTAAAATCCAGATAGATGCCATGCTGCAATTTTTTTGCCGGATACTCCTCTGCATAATTTAAAAGATAATTTGCAATGAGGATTGCACCATACAGCAAAATGCCTGTCAACGCAAGATTTCGCTCCGCAAGTCCGTCTACGATTCTTCGGTAAAAATCCGCCTTGAAATTTTCCAAAAAAGCATTGCCTAAGCCGATGAGCAGATAGGCAAGCACCATAACTTTATTTTTCTTTAATACCACTTTCATGTAACGCATAACTGTACTCCTTTTCTTTTGGTTGAAACATTTGCTCCTGCTCTTTCCAAAATCAGTACAGTTGTGACTGCCAGCAAGTTTCTTTTTCCTCAGCACAATCTGCTAACAGTTTTTCCTCAACTGTACTGAGTTGTTACCTCGCTTCTGTCTCACGGAGATCTCACCCCTTTCAAAAATATTTCATTTGTTACTTTTATTCCGAACTGCCATCCGGCTGAATATCTGTCTGCCGACATACTGGTGTTACACTAATTTTCCGTAAAAACCCAGTTCCCGAAACCGCTGTTTTTTGCGGCATAGTAAACAGGCTCTATTACATCTTTGAGCTGTCCTTTAAACTCTGTTTCCGATAAGCTCTGGCGGTACAGGCGGTGCCGGATGTCGCTATTATTCAGGTGCTCTTTGGCACATTTATCAAACTCCCGGTGCACTGCTTCATATTCCCACATCATCTGATAAGAAATATATTCCTGCTCTCCAAAGAGAGGAAAATAACTTTCCCAGTCCGGCAGATAGTTACTCTTCTTACTATTGATGCTTCTTGTGGTAGGGTGCAGATTCCAAAATTCGTCATGCGCCACATAAGACCACGGCACAAAATGGTCGATGGACAGTTCCTTCTCCGTCACCATTTCGTGATGAAATATTTCATGAACAGGGCGAAGCTCCATAATAAGCCGCCAGTATTTAATAACCTTCTCTAAATCCCGTGTCTGCGGCGGGCTGAGTTTGTTTGCAATTCCCGGCACGCTTGGATTGCGCTTTTGGAGATAGGTTATCATGTGATATTGCAGCCAGCCTTTGATAATTTCCCGGTTTTTCCGAAAATATAACTGCCATTCCGGCTGGATATGAATGGTGGTGCGCAGTCCGTTGTATCTGTTAAAATAATAAATCAGATGTTTCTGCTCATTAATTCTGCGAATCCTATCCTCCATACGGCTGTCTAATTCTTTGTTGCTCACCTCCGGCATAAAGGGTGCCTGCAGGCGGTAGGGAACATTTTTTATCAATGTCTTTTTTATCGTAAGTACTTCTTTATCACGGCAGTCCCGGAGATAACGCAGGATTTCCGATTTCTTTTCGGAAGGCTTTATATTGGTGGTTTCATGGATGTGGCGGACTGCCTTTTCCAGATTGTCCTTCGGTCCTAAATTCAGATGGTATTCCGACACCATGTACCATGCCGCCGCTATCATTTCGTCCACCAGTTCCTCAAAGGTAAAGACGGACTTTCCCTCTTCTAATTTTGTCAGGATTGCCTGAAACCAGAAAAATTTATAGCATTCACTTGTCTTATCAAAAATGCGCCCGAGATAGGGTACCCCGAGTTCCTCTTCGTATGGCAGTTCCATAGGTTTTTCCTCTTAAAGCTGAAATTTGTAAATATTGGGCACGCTTCCTTCTCCAAAGGTCTTAAGCGCCATGCGGTACATGGCTTTTCCGTGAATGCGGTCATGCCAGAGAAAGCGCCGGAAAACCTTCCGCAGCGACCACTCCTCCTCATAGCTGCCCAGCCATACTTTATTTTCCAGAAAATCCGGCGTCTTTTCTAGGAGCGCAAACCCCTTTTCCCGGCATTCTAAAATAGTGCCCCGGTTGTCTGCATTCACTCCGATTTCCCCGAAATAATAATCGTTTACGTTTTTTGTATGCTGGTACATTTCTTCCGCCGTTCTTGGAATCTCTCCATAAAAGGTCTTTCTACGGGGTAAAACGCTTTTCTGTTTATCGGGAATCGCTTCGTATAACTTCTGAAAATCCGCTGCCGATTTTAATACCAGCGACTTTAGACGGTCATATTCCTCCGGTATCAGAGGCTTCCGTTCTTCCTCAAAAATCACATCGGAATCGGCGTCGCATATCTGAAGCCCGGATATTTTTTCCTGCACGATTTGCATGTCCATGGTTTCGATTGCTGCATCTGACCATACAGAATATGAGGCTATTTCACGGGGCATTTTTTGCAGTGCGATCTCTAAATTTTCTCCGCGGGTATATGCCCCAATATAATCCACGGAATATACAATACTGCCATTTTGATTATGTTCCCAGACGCAGCGGATTTTCATATCACAGGTTCCTCCAGTTCTGTTTCAGCCCTTATGCGAAACACATAGTTATATTTTATCACAATTTTGCCGGGTTTCCATCTTTTATGCAAGATTTTGCTTTATTTAGCAAAAGAAAAATCAGCGTAAGGCGTTTTGACACCTAAAAGCATTACATATTCCATTTGTTTTTCTTACCCTCTTGACTTTTTGAACGTTGTTCGATACAATAAATTTGAACAACGTTCAAAAAGAGGTATCCTATGGACAATAAAGAAGCAATCATACAGGCAACGATTGAACTCATCGAAGAAAACGGTGACCGTTTGGAAGAAATTACAATTCGTGAGATATGCAAAAGAGCCAATGTCGGATTAGGTCTTGTGAATTATCATTTCGGAAATAAGGATAAGCTCATTGAGCAATGCGTTGAGCGTATAATAAACGGGATTGTGGAGCAATTTCAGCACATACAGGAGAAAACGGAGGGGCTTACACCCTTTGAGAAACTGGAGTATCTCGGCAATATGACCCTTGATTTTCTGTTTGAGCATTATTCTGTATCCAAAATCTCTGTTCTTACCGATATGCAGACACCAAAAAGCAATGACAATACGAGCAGAACTTATGCGGCGTATTTGCCTCTTGTTGCAGCTTGCCGCCCCGACCTCGATGAAGCAGCCATAAAACGAAAGACCTTCTATTTGATTACGGTTATGCAGCAAACATTTTTGCGGTATGAAGTCATATCCCAGATGCTGGGTGTTGACCTTAGAGAAAGAAAAAGCCGCAAAGCATTTCATACACAGGTCTTGCACGATATTTTTGAGGTATAATCAATGAATATTACTGTGATAAACGGAACAGAAAAGCACGGAGTGACCTATCGGCTGAAGGAGATTTTTTTGTCAGAGTTCAGGGATAAAGCGAACATCACGGAATACTATCTCCCAAAAGCTTGTCCTAGCTTCTGCACCGGGTGCACAAACTGCATATTAAAGGGAGAAAGCACCTGCAAAGACGCAGACAAAATAAGAAGTATCGATAAATCACTTTTGGAAGCGGATTTGATTGTAATGACCTCTCCGGCGTATGTGTTTCACGCTACGGGTGCCATGAAAACATTCCTTGACCATTTTGCCTACCGTTGGCTGCCACACCGCCCCGCTCCGGAAATGTTTGGGAAGCGGGCGTTCATCCTAACACAATGCTTAGGGCAAGGAGCAAAATCTGCTGCAAAAGACATGAAGGATAGTTTATCCTGGTGGGGTATATCCAAAATTGAGGTATTTACCGGTGCATTGATGAGCGATATCGTCTGGGAAAAGCTTTCTGAAAAGAAACAATCCCAGCTTACAAGAAAGGTGAAAAGACTTTCCCGAAAGTTTGCACAGATTGATTACACGAAACCTGCACACACAAATTTGATTACCAAAGTCAAGTTTTCATTCTGCCGTGTTATGCAAAAATCATTACATAAATCAGACCCCGAATACCTCGACGGGCAATATTGGTCGCATCAAGGCTGGCTTGACAACATCAGACCGTGGAAATAAATTCATTTGTGCCATCTTAATGGAGCTCGTGGTAAGCAACGTCTCATCCGTCTTTACCACGCATATTTTCAGTAGAAATAAAAAACAGCCGCCCTGCCCCCGTCAAGGGGGGGGACGGCTGTTTTCTTATTTCTCCAATTCCCAAATATGTTTATCATGCCGAAAATACAGACACACCGCAATCCCTGCAAAGGCAATCACGAAAAACAAAAACGCTGCTCCCGAGCCTTTCCCCTGCCCGAACAGCCGGATTAGAATGCTGTCACTGCTGCAGGCTGCCATCAGTGGTTCAAACACTTTATCCACCAGCAGTCCTCCTAAGAAATATCCCACCGGAATCGTAAAAAACTGGAAAGAATTCCGCACGGAATACACTCTTCCCTGCATTTCCTCCGGCACCTTGAGGCGCATAATTGCATCCAGATTTGTATTCATCAGCGGTATTGCAATCCATCCGAGGAAACCGCCGATACACCATACCGGCGGAGTCCGTCCTAATGCCAGCATAAAGTTCTCAAAGCTCATGGAAAACAGCAGGCAGTTGCAGATGACCCGCACCCGGCTTTTCGGTGTTTTCATAAGAGAGGCAAGAATGCTTCCCGCCAACGTGGATATTCCAATGACCGCATTGACCATTCCAAGGACTTTCTCACTTCCGCCCTCTCTCGATAAAAGCATGGCAGGAAACGCCGCATCATAAACAGATGCCACCAGATTAATTGCTGCCAGGAAGAAAATTAAATCCAGAATACCCCGTTCCTTTTTCAGGTAAACAATTCCCTGCTTTGCGGAGGTTCTGAGGCTTTCCTGTTTCTGCACTTTCTCTCCGCCCTTCGGTATCCGTATTGCAAAGGCAAGTACGAGGAATGCCACCGTAAAGGTAAACAAATCGAAAGCAAACACAACATTCATGCCTGCAAGCCCTAAAACAGCCGTCGCAATAATCGGCGTCAGAATAGAATTTAATGCGTTGGAAAAATAGCGCAATCCGCCGACTTTCTGATAGTGCTTCTCAGGAAGCACCCTTGTCACCGCCACCTCCGACGCAGGCTGCTGCACCGTATTCATCAGCCCGATGACTACATTTAAAAGATACAGATGCCAGATTTGAAGCTGCCCCTTTTGCAATAAAATTAAGGTAACAACCGTAGTTGCCGCTGCAATCGTATCACAAACCAACATGGTTTTCTTTTTGTCCCACCGATCACTCAATGCCCCTGCAAATATAGAGAATATAACATAGGGGGCATAAGAACAAACCATCAAAAGCGCTGTCTTAAGCGCTGACCCCTCCTGGCTGTAAGACCAGACCACCAGGGCATAGCTTGTCATACTGCTTCCCAAGCCAGAAAATGCCTGAGTAATCCAAAGCAACAAGAATGTCCGCATTTCCAATAATGTATTTTTATAATTTTTCATATAGACTTTGCTCCTTAAGGTATTCGATATTTTCCCGTATTTCGCAAAGTCCCAGGATAGTTATCCTGCTCCATGCTGCCCTATCCTAAAAGACTCTGCATGGAGCTTCTGCAATACATAGTAACATTTGTATTTCCCCCTTTTCTCCCAATAAACTTATTGTAACACAGGGACCGGGAATGATAAAGTTTGAAAATTACTTAATCCGATTGTATATTTCAGTTTACGGAATGCCCCTTCTATCGCCCATCCGGCAAAAATAAAACAAGGGCGAAAAGCTTATCCTCAAGCCTTTCGCCCATCATTATCATAGAAGAATCTTATTTACAGACTTTTTTCATAACCTCGGATTTGACCCTCAATGATGGCCGCCTCCATGACCAGACTGATGATGACCCCCGCCGTTTCCTCCATGACTGTGCTCTCCAGTCTGGGTGCAACCCGCTACCCCACAGGAGTTATGCGTATGGTCTCCAGTCTGGGTACAACCCGCTACCCCGCAGGAGTTATGCGTATGGTCTCCAGTCTGGGTGCAGCCCGCTACTCCACAGGAATTATGCGTATGGTCTCCAGTCTGGGTACAGCCCGCTACTCCGCAGGAGTTATGCGTATGGTCTCCAGTCTGGGTGCAACCCGCTACCCCACAGGAGTTATGCGTATGGTCTCCAGTCTGGGTGCAGCCTGACACCCCGCAATTATGATATGCATGCCCATCATCTGCACTGTGTGGGTAACAGTATTCTCCGCTATGCACATGCACTCCTGTTTCCGTACACCCTGCTACACTACATATGCCGTGGCTGTGCTTTCCGATTTGCGTGCAGCCGTCAATTCCGCAAGCTCCGTGTGTATGGGCAGTTTCCACCGTGCAGCCTGACACCCCGCAATTATGGTATGCGTGCCCGTCATCCGTGCTGTGTGGATAATAATGCTCTCCGTTATGCACATGCACTTCTGTTTCCGAACACCCTACTACGCTACATATGCCGTGGCTGTGCTCCCCGATCTGCGTGCAGTCGTCAATTCCACAAAGACCGTGCTGGTGTACTTCTGTCTGTGTACATCCCGGAATCCCACAGGAAAACGCGACTTTATCTGTCTGAACCGCACTCTTAATCTCTACCTGTGCCGTCTTCCCGTTCACTACCTGTGCCGTATTCTCGTTCTCTGACTGTACCGTGTCTACAATCTTCGCTTGCACTGCCCCCTTGACTTCCACTGAACTTTTATTCATTTCATAAGAAACTACGCCACCTGATAGCATCGCAATCGCCACAAACGCACCGGCCAATAATACTTTTTTCTTTCCCATCCTCATCCTCCTCTTTTCTGTATATTTTTTATCTATAAAAATACTATAGCATGGCAATTTCCTCAAAGTCAATATAGCTGGATACAAATAGTGCCCCAAAAGGAAACATAATGACAATAACTCCTTGTTTTTCACTCTAATCCTTTTCTCCGGTACACTGTTACAAACAAAATTACTGCCACTAGCAGATTTGCCCCGGCAATCCATAAGCTCTCCGACATTTTCTGCCCGTTCCCCATGGAATTTAACAGCAAACTCATCTGCCCGGTATAACTATATTTTGCTACTTTCGCGATCCTCCCATTAAACATCGCCAGCATGGGAAGAAACGCCAGAACCAGCATGACCGGAACCGTCAGGGAAGTTGCCATCATCTGTGTCCTGCTGTAAGTCCCAATCGCCGCCCCTGCCAGTATGGAAATAAGATTTCCCACTGCCATGGCAGCCAGAAAAAGCGCAAGCTCACTCCCCCGGTAGCCTCCGGCAAATCCGATTACCCCTGCCCCCAGCATACAAATCCCAAAAAGATAAATACCTGCTCCCAGAAAATATTCTATGGCTTTCACATCTGACATCAAAAGCACCCGCAGGGTATTTTTTTCTTTTTCTTCCGCAAGAATAGCCGCCATACTCACCAAAGGTGCCATGCCAAGGTACATCACAGCAAAAAGGTTGGCAAAAAAATGCTCCGGCATTCCTTTTATCTCCATGGCATTCTCCATAATCACCGTCAAAACCGGAAACATTACAAACTGCACTAATATTTCCTTATTTTTAAAGGTATCCTTTCCCTGTTTCCATAAAATTGCTTTTATATGTGTTATCATTCCTCTAACCTCCTCCCTGTCAGTTCCATGAACACGTTTTCCAAATTGGGCTCTGTGGAATGAACTGTTTCGAGTCTTCCTTCTTCCAGATAAAACAACAATTTCTCCGCACCGGATTTATCATGGGGCAGAACCACATCCTCTCCCCCCGCAAGGTGCAAAAGCAGCTTTTTCTGATGATGGTACTTTCTACAGATTTCCCCGGGATTTCCATACTCCACAATCCTGCCCTCATGAAGCAAGGCAACATGATTACATAATTTTTCCGCCTCCACCATGTTATGTGTGGTAAGAAAAATGGTTGTACCCTTCTTCTGTTCTTCCCGGATAAGCTTATATATCTCCGCTGCCGTTGCCGGGTCTAAGCCGCTGGTAGGTTCATCTAAAAAGAGAAGCTTTGGCTCCGCTAAAAGTGCCCGCGCCAGCAGAAGCCTGCTTCGCATTCCCTTGGATAAATTTGCTGCCGTAGTTTTTCTTGCCTGAAAAAGCCCCACTTTCTTTAACACTTCCTCTGTTTTTCTGATGGGAAGCCCCTGTAGCTTTGCGTAAAATTTTAAATTGTCATAGCAGGACAGGCGCTCATACAAACCAAAATTGTCCATCATCATACCGATTTCCCGGCAAATCGCTCCTCTGCCTGATGCCTCAGGGTTTTCCAACACCTCCCCAGGGGTGTCGCCACTGTTCGATTTACAGCGTCCGGGAATTCCAAATACCTCCGCAATCCCCTCCGTAGGAGCAAGCTGCCCTGTCATAATTTTTATAAGAGTGGTTTTTCCCGCTCCCGAGGGTCCTAATAAACCAAAAATTTCTCCCTCCTCAACCTCAAGATTTACATGTTCCAACACTGACTTTTTTCCGAAACACTGTTTCACTCCGCTTACCTTTAGGATAGTTTTCATGAATTTTCCGCCTCCTTCAATCGCTGTAATGCCTCCTGCATTTTCCGGTTCTCACTTTTTTCCTTTAAAGTCGATACCACCGCACTCACTCCGGCGCAGATTCCAAAACAAAGGAAAAACATTGCCCAGGGCTGCCACATGTTTACGGGAAACCAGCCGCAGCCAACGATAAACGCCGCCAGAGCCATGATTTCCGCAGCAAACATGCACACCGTCCTCACTGCCAACGGCATTTTTTTTATGAACATATCCGTAAAAAATAAAATTTGCAGCACAACGGTAATAACCGAAACCAAAAAAAATTCCAGCATGGTTTCTATGCCAAGTCCCGCCTTCCCAAAGGTAAAAATGGTGGAAATTTCTTTTGCTGTCTCCCCGAACAGCAGGCAAAACAGATTCAAACATAACATACAAAACCCAAACACCTTAAAAACCATTCCCACATAATCAAATATCGTTCCTTTTTTTCTCACCTTACATCACCCCCAGCCTTCTCTTTATTTCCTCTGCATACTGCCTCGATACCATAATCTGTTCTCCTCCCTCTAGCGTAAGCCTCAGTTTCCTGTCCACATCATTTTTCAGGGACTTAATATACCGCAGGTGCACCAGACAGGATTTGCTGACACGGAAAAATCCGCTTGCCATCAGCCGTTCCTCCATTTCATATAGCTTCAGCTTCGATTCATAATAGTCATCCTTGGTGTAAACAAAGGTTTTCCTCTCCACCGCCTCAATATAAATGATTTTTGCCACATCTAAAATATGGGTTTCCTCTCCCTTTGTCGCCATAAGCTGCTGGTTTAAAATCCGCAGCGTTGCCAAAATCTTCTCTATTTCCGGTGTCAGCTCGTGACAGGAAATCACAATTTCCGTATCTGTTTTCTCCGGGTCTACTTGGATTAAAATTTTCAAATGTGCCGCCCTCCTTCTTCTGTAACTTATCATTGTTTCAGGAATAAAACAACCGCCCAAAACATAAGCTGCCGGATTCGCAGCATAAAATTCCACAAAAATTGGCAGAGGTTATTGCTTTTCATTGCCCAATAACCTCTGCCATGTTCTTTACCTATTCCGGTAGAGCGTCACCCCTCCCTTGATTGTCTCCGCCACCGCAATATCCTTTAGTTCCATTTTATCCACTTTCAACGGATTTTTCTCCAAAATCACCAAATCCGCCAGTTTCCCTGCTTCAATGGTTCCCTTTTTTTCTTCCTCATGATAAGCATACGCCGCATTGATGGTAATTCCCTTAAGGGCTTCAAATACAGAAACACACTGCTCTTCCCCGATTTTTACTCCCTTTTTCGTCCGGCGGTTCACCGCACACCAGACCGTCTGCATCATATCCGGTTTTAGCACCGGACAATCCTGGTGGAAATTATAGGGCAGCCCCCTCTCCAGGGCTGATTTCACCGGGCTGATACGCGCCCCCCGCTCCGTCCCCAAATTTTTCAGGTGCACATCTCCCCAATAATAAGTATGCGCTACAAAAATAGAGGGAATCATACCAAGTTCCTTCATCTTATCCAACTGATCATCCCGTACCGTCTGGCAGTGTATCATCACCGGACGTAAATCCTCCTTCGGATTTCCCAGCTCTTCCAACGCCTTTTCATAACACCGGAGAAACTGATCCGACGCCGCATCTCCATTACAGTGCGCCAACAGCTGATACTTTCCCTCAATAGCAGCCTTTGCCGCTGCCGCCACCGTCTCGTCCGAATGAGTAGGATATCCGCAGTACTCCGTCTCCCCCTCATAGGGGCTGGTAAGCCACGCCGTTTTCCCCTGGGGCGAGCCGTCCAAAATTATTTTTGCTCCCCCAATCTGAAAGCGGTTCTTATATTTTCCTGCCGCCTCCGGATGTTCTTCTAACAGCTCCCCAATTCCCTTTTCATCCGTCATAACATAAGCAACCACATCAATCTTAAACATTCCGCTGGCCGCCATCCGGAGAAATCCTTCCACACTCTCTTTCGTCGCACCGCCGTCCTGCACTGTGGTAATACCATATCTTAAATAAATATCCTGCACTTCCGCCATCTGCTGTACCGGATTCATTTTTATTCTGGAAAACGCCGTCATCAACACCGGAGTCATCACCTCTAGCTCCTCTAAATACCCGTTGGGCGTCCCGTCCTCATATCTTCCAATCTTCCCGCTCTTCGGCTCCTCCGTTTCCTTCGTAATCCCCGCCAGCTTTAACAGCGGCGTATTCGCCACCGCCATATGCCCGGAAGTATGAAACAAACAAATAGGAATCTTATTCGAAATCCTGTCTAACACCTCCGCCGTAGGGTGCGCCTCTTCCTTCAAAAAGTTATGGTCATACCCCCTCGCCATAACCGCTCCTTCTTCCCCTACCGGGTGCTCTTCTAAATACCGCCTTAACACCTCTACAATCTCCTCGAAATCCCCACACTCCGACAAATCCGCAAAAGAAGAAAACTGCGAATACATCGCAATATGGCTGTGCGGGTCAATAAAAGAGGGCATCATCGTCTTCCCCCCTAAATCCACTTTTTCGACTTCTTTCCCTGCAATTTTCTCCGCCTCTTTCAAGGTTCCCACATAACAAATCTTCCCCTCCGACACCAAAACCGCCTCCGGCGAATCCTCTTCCCTCTTCATCGTAATAATATCCCCACCATAAAACAATCTGTCCATAATTTATCCTCCCTCTTCTCTATCCTATCCCCTTATCCTATCCGCGATTTTTAGCCAACCTTGATTCAAACCCAAAAACCTCTACTACTCATTATACCACCTGCTATTATGGAAACAACCTTGATTCGGGTGTCAAAAGGGGGATCTCCCCTTTTTTGACGCCCAAAGCAATCCCCTCTACTTATCATCCTTCGATGAACTAGAAATCGTATAGCTCTCCTCTACCGGAACAACAAAGATTTTCCCGTCCCCGGAATTTCCTGTTTCCCCGGTCTGCGCATGATCCATCATGATATCAATAATCTCATTCTTATCCTCCCCTGTTAAACTTATTGTACGATAGCCTCGTTCATTAAACTTTTCACTTAAAACAAATGCTTCTTTTTTAGAGCTACAAAATACTAGCCCTCTCACTCTGTCTCCGCAATATTCCTCTAACGCCTGTTGGAGCCGAATTTCATAGGCAATATTATGGTCGAACACCTGGTACACATCAAAATCATCGGTACGCTCTGGGGATGCTGTCATTCCAAGCCACAATTCTGGTCTAAAATACTCCATAATATTTTGGTAACTAGCAGCTCCTATCCGATGAGCCTCTGCTCGTGTCAAGTAAGAAACAAAAAAAAATTAATTTTTTTTATGAAAGGGGAACCTTTAGCAAGATTCCCCATGTTACTTCTTTACAATTCTGTTTTCTCGCTATTACTACTGATTATACCATCATCCAGCCTGAAAGTCATCAAAGTTCCATCTGATTTCCACGGTAAACGCACGATTTTATGTCTATCCATCAAAGAAAAAATCTGATATATTATATTTAGTAACTGACAATCCCAGCACAATCGTGTACAATTGTTTCCATACTTCACGAGAGGAAATGATTGTTATGGCAGATACAGAAAATGGTTTTTCACTGGTCGGATGTATGGAGGAGGTTCCGGATCCGAGAGCCCCATATAACCAAAAGCACAAGTTTCTTGACATTATCGTAATTGCTGTTACCGCAATCCTCTGCGGTATGGATACCTGGAACGAGATAGAGGACTGGGCAAAATCTAAAAGGGAGTGGCTTGGGACATTTCTGGAACTGCCTGGCGGGATACCCTCTCATGACACAATAAACAGGGTATTTCAGATGATAGACCCGGAGAAATTCCATGATGCCTTTTTCCGGTGGACGGGAGCCGTTGCCGGGAAAATAGAAGGCGTTGTCGCAATTGACGGGAAAACCGTCCGCAGGAGCAGGGATGATGCAAAAGGAAACCGTCCGGCACATGTGGTGAGCGCATGGGCCTGTGAGGCGTCCCTCGTGCTGGGGCAGTTGAGGGTGGATGAGAAAACAAACGAGATCAAAGCTATTCCGGAACTGCTGGATATTCTATGCCTGAAAGGCTGTGTGGTGACGATAGATGCCATGGGGACCCAGAAGGAGATAGCGGAAAAAATCATAGATAAGGAAGCGGACTATATCCTGCAGGTGAAAGGGAACCAAGAGACTCTAATGGAGGACATCGCCCTGTATTTTGAAAAGGATGTATTCCCCTGTAAGAAAAAGAGCCTGGAAAAAGAGAACCGTCATTACAAAGATGTATGCTTTGACCATGGAAGGCAGGAAACAAGGGAATATTATGTAGAAAACGAAATCGGCTGGCTTAAAGCGAATCATCCTGAATGGAAAGGACTGAGCGGGATAGGGGCATGCGTATCAACGGTGACAGAAAAAGGAGTGACAACAAAAACCATTTCTTACTCCATATACAGCCGCAGCGGGATGGGAGCTGAGGAATATGGAAAGTGCAAAAGGGCGCACTGGGGAATAGAGAACAGCCTGCACTGGGTGCTGGACATAGGATTCCGTGAAGATGAGAGCAGGATGAGGGCCGGGAATGCGGCAGAAAATGTAAATGTGCTGCGCCATATAGGCACCAACCTCCTGAAGCAGGAAAAAAGTTGTAAGATGGGAATTGCAAGCAAAAGGAAGAAATGTGGGTATGACCCAGATTACCTTTATAAAGTGCTTGGAGGACTGAATACAGGTATTGATTGAGAAACAGCAAAAAAATTTGTTTATAGATTATTTATAAAGCGTGCGTTTACCGTGATCTGATTTCAATATGCTCGTTATCATACACCAACACATAATCAATGAGATACCTGATTACTTCTTCATCAAACTCATCCAACTTACTAAGCTTTGTTAGCTGTTCCTGCTTTGCATCAAGAAAGAGATCCTTTTGCACATCAAGTGTTTCCTGCTTCTCTGTTATCAGACTTTCTATCTCTGCGATTTTCTGCTTAACTTCGGCAGTCTTTTTTGCCATCTGATCACGAGTGATATTTTCCTTTGTATAATCATCGTATATCTCAAACTTGAGCTTTGCATAGTGTGCCTTTGACTTTTTAAGTGATTCGATTTCCCTCTCAAGATTATCTGGACAATTACCGCTATCAGTTTTCAACTCAAATTCCTGCAACTGAGCCACTGCCATATTTCTAGCAATGTCTAGTAGTGCCAACTTAAGTTCTTCACCTCTAATACGTGACACATGACCGTTATGGCATCTGTATGAGGATTTATTTCCGTATTTGTAAAGTCCCTTTCCGCATACTCCACAGCGAATATATGATTTACGCCACTTTCCATTTGGTTTTCTCTTAGTCACTTCTCGTCTTGCAATCATCTTGTGAGCAAGCTTGAAGTCTTCTACAGAAACTAATGGTTCATAACAGTTTTCAACAATTATCCAGTCCTCTTTATCTCTCTGCACAACCTGATGACCGGTATCAATATTATCAGCCGTCTTGTTATTGATTACAGAACCGATATAGACTTCATTATACAGAATCTCCATTACTGTACTGGCACTCCACATGTGCTCACCAATGTCCCTTTCGTAACATCTCTTAACTCCAATCTTTTGATAATACTCAAATATGCTATCATATCCGTTATCATTCAGATAATTGGCAATCTCGGTGTATTTCATTCCTTTAATTGCTAGTTCAAATATCAACTGAACAACAGGTGCAGTGACAGGATCAGGTGCCAGCACATGCTTATCATCTTCACTTTTCTTATACCCAAAAGGAGCAAATGAAGCAATGTATTTTCCCTGCTTAGCTAATACCGCTTTAGCTGCTCTTACCTTTTTTGATGCATCCTTGCAATATAACGCATTCACAAGGTTTTTCAGAGCCACACTCATTCCACCAGTCGAACCAAAGCTGTTTGCAGAATCATAATTATCGTTCACACTGATATATCTTACTTGAAGAACCGGAAATATACATTCCATATAGTTTCCAACTTCAAGATAATCTCGTCCGAGTCTGCTGTAGTCCTTCGTCACAATAATCTGAATCTTACCAGCCTTTACTAGGTCCATCATTTTTACAAAATTAGGTCTGTTAAAATCTGCTCCAGAATAACCATCATCTGCAAATTCAAGTATATTACAGCCTTTTAATTCAGGCAGCTTCTGAATATGATCGAGCATCAATTTTCTCTGATGGGAAATACTGTTACTTTCCTCATGAGCAGCTAAGTTGTCATCTTCATCTGATAATCTCATATATAGAGCTATCGTCTTATCCATTGCTGCTCACCTCTCTTTCTTCTGCCACTTCAAGAAGCTCCTTCAGGAAATCATCATACAAGAGCTTAACTTCTATATTGCCATCATTAAAAACAATTTCTGATACAAAAGCATCCACAAGCTCCTTTGTAAGTTTTCTTTTAGTCATATATTTATTGACAGTTTCTTCCCATCCTTCATCAATATGAAATTCTTTTTCATACAGACTTCTTCGATGAAGTAATTCTGTAATCTGCGCTTCAATCTCATTCACTCTGCATTCATATTCTTTCGGATGTCCTTAACCCGCTGTATCTCATAAACACTGCCATCTGTCCATCGGAAACTCTTCGGGGTAAGTACCCCTTCCTTTGAAAACTCGGCAGTCACATCAACATATACTTTACTGCTTTCCATGTCTACCTC
>ERZ808044.390-NODE-390-length-49986-cov-12.557575_pt1 | contig 49986 bp, 49 predicted proteins | sample MGYA00380195_ERZ808044 | MGnify/ENA primary metagenome ERZ808044 (study PRJEB31490, sample SAMN06133423) | mouse gut metagenome | isolation source: Z7_2 | host: mice | place: China: Chengdu | collected 2015-05 ...
CCAATATTTGTAATATTTATGCGGTTTTCAAGGTGCTTGCATCAAAATGTAAGTCTAAAATATTTGCGGAACTATAGTTTATTTATATCATACACCAATTTCACCGGCATCACAATACTTGTTACAATTCAAGACCTGACCGGCCGCAAATTGTAACCAACGCTTTTCACTGCCTTGAAATAAACCTCCCCCAGCGTTATAATACAAAAGTACACTGATTATTCCCCCAACTACGGAGACCATTACGATGAAAAGAAAGCGATTCTTAATAGTTCTGATAATTCTGATATTATTCACAGGCGGATACACCGTCCTGTGCTTCCTTGCCGATCCGGGCCGTATGCTGCCCAAAACTACGGTGAATGACACGGATATCAGCAGCATGACCTTAAGCGAAGCCGCCGACACACTGAAACATGAAGCCGGGCTTCGAAGCGAGGCTTCTGTATTTATGGTCTCATATAACGGCAACGACTACACGCTGTCTGTCGGTAATTCGCTGGAATTAGACTATGACGCCACCGCGAAAGAAATGCTCCAAAAAAGCCGGACCGGGTTCTTCTTCCGGGGCATAGCATGGATCCGCGCCCGGTTAGACGGCAATCCCAATTCATCTCCGGTTATAAAGGAAAATACAGAAGCATTTCACAAGGCATTAAAAGACAGCGGGCTTCTCGATGCGGTCGCCGCCGACCAGGAAGCTTACATAATCAATGACAAACAGCTTCTCATCACCGTTGGTTCCGTCAAAAAATTGGATGAAGACCAACTGATGTCCGAGCTTAGCACCGCGATTCAGACAAAAAACTATGAGTATACAACCGAATGTCCTCTGATCCCTGATGACATTCAGGATACGGACGCATTTTTAGAAGATATTTATCAAGAAATTCATACAGAAGCCGTCAATGCGACTCTGGACCCCGATAACGGTTACAAAGTGACAGAAGCCATAACCGGCGTTGATTTTGATATGGAAGCTGCCAGAAAAGCTCTGTCCGATGCAAAAGACCAGGAGACAGTCGCCATCGATCTGATCTATACGGAACCAGAGATTACAACCCAGGACTTAAAAGAGCATCTGTTTGCAGATACCCTTGGGACCTATACTACCCAAATAACCGGGACCTCAAACCGGGTTACCAACGTACGTCTTGCCGCCGAAAAATGTCAGAATGCCATCCTTCTTGACGGCGGTGTCTTCTCCTTCAACGAGGCAGTGGGAGAACAGACCGCGGCCGCCGGGTTCAAAACTGCCGACGCTATCCTTGACGGAGAGATCATCCAGGCTTACGGGGGCGGGATCTGCCAGGTATCCTCCACGATCTTTGCCGCTGCCCTCTACGCCAATCTGGATATCAAAGAGAGGTGGAACCATGATTATGTCTCCAGCTATATCGGTGCAGGGCTGGACGCCGCCGTCGCCTGGGATGCGCTTGATCTGCTGATCGGCAATCCTTCTCCCTACCCGGTAAAAATCGTTGTAGATTGCCAGGGCGGTAATCTGACCGTCACCATCCTGGGTACCCGCACAGACGATTCCGTCGTTGAGATACAGACACAGACGCTTGAGAGTTCCTCTCCGGAACTCCTGGAAGTCGCGACCTACCGGAATGTCTATACAGAAGATAAGAGCCAGATGTTCCACGAAAAAGTGGCCTCCAGCACTTATGTAAAGTAAAAGGCAGTTCCTTATACATTAAAAATACAGCTGCATCCCGTCTGCTCAAGGAACTCTTCCTCCACCCGTCTTCTTTTTTCCTCTTCCTCCGAACCATCTGTTTTCAGCTGTATTGCCTTTCTCTCCGGAAGGTAAGAGGGATTCTTAAGAAGAGCAATCCCGTACCTCATGCACAGCACCTGAACGATCCTAAACAGCGCCGCCTGATTCACCTTATCCGCAATATGTATCCTCCAGCCGGTCTGATCGGCCAGAGACTGAAGCACATCCGGATTCTGCCGTCCGATCATGGGAGAGATGAAGCTAAACTCCAGATATCTTCCTTCCGAATCCTGACGGACGCTCTTCTTATCCGGCTTGTACGGCAGATTCTCGAATGTCTGGTCGATACAGAAAAGGGCCAGATTCTGTTCTGCCATCTCTGCAATCCTCTCCCTGGGCAAAAAGAAATCCTGTCCTGCCGCTTCCGTACCCGGACCTGCCGCCGGATTCTCTGCTCCCCGACCCGCTGCGCCTGCCATCTGCCCGTTAACCATCAATGCCCATCCGGTCTCTGCCTCAAACCTTTCTGCCGCCTCTGACACCATACCTGACTCAAAGCCCCCAGAAAGTGTGACAGAATAATATTTCTTATCCTGATAATAAGAAGTCTTGGATATTCCGTCCCCCAAAAGCACGGCAAGAAGCAGCGCGGCCGCATTGTGGTTCATAGAAGGGCTGATCTGAATCTTCCATCCTGCCGAAGCGGCAAATACCTTTGCACCCTTCTGGAATTCTTCTCTGTCAATACTGTCAGGATAATCGAACTGCAGCAACACCTCTTTTTTATCCGGATAGTAGCTGATCTTCCGGTATTCGTAGTCCGGAAATACGTCCTTAACCTGCCGCTCCAACTCTTGAATCGTCAGTTCCTTTGGCGCCAGAGCCTGCGCTGCCGCTTCCGGTGTATTTGCCTCAAACAGAAACAGCCGCCGCACATTCGGCATAAAATACGGACTGTCAAGAAGTATCTCCTGCATATTCTGAAGTGTGTCGTCATCCAAAACCTCTCTTCCGTACCAGATCTGCGCAACCTGTGATACAGAAAATGCCTTCCCGTTATAATGCTCCGTCCAATAGTCCCAGAGCCGCTTCGCGTTCTCTGTTGTGAGGGCTGTCTGCATCTGCATGGTATAATCCGGCCGGAAGGACAACTGCTTTCTCTTCTTGTGAAGCAGTACTTCGTATTCCTGTCCACATTCCGGCAGATAGATCTGCCTCCGGTAATCCTCGGCCGCCAGCTCATTGCCCAACTCATCTATGGCGTCCCGATTCCCGTGCACCAGGAATACGCGCCGCGCGGACAACCTCTCCAGAAGGGCCATAATCTCTGATTTGTCTCCATGGGCAGAGAGCCCTACCTGTTCGATTCGGCACCGCACCGGCAGTGTACTCCCGTCCACAGTCAGGCGGCGATCCCCCGTCTCTTCCAACAGGTTCAGAAGCTGTCTGCCCGGTGACTCCTCATCCTGATACCCTGTGATAATAATGCACGCATCCTCCGAAGAAACCAGCCCACGGGCATACTGCGCACTTGGTCCTCCGGTGAGCATCCCGGAGCTTGACACCAGGATCACCGGGTCCTTCCCGGCTAACAGTTCTTCCCTCTTCTGCGCCGGCCCAACCGGTTGGATCTCTTTAGTGTAAAAAGGCTCATTTCCCTTTAAGATACGTTTACCGAGAGCATTCTTCAGGTAAATGGGATTCCGGGTATACATACTGTTGATATCGCGCACCATGCCGTCCACGTAAACCGGAACAGAAGGAATCTCCTGGTTCTGAATCGCCGCGCGTAAAATCAGAAGCACCTCCTGCGCCCTTCCAAGCGCAAATACCGGAATCAGAATCTTTTTCTTCTGCAAGATACATTCCCCGACCAATTCCACCAGCCGTCTCTCCTCCACCATCCGGTTAGAGTGCAGCCTGTTGCCGTATGTCGTCTCCACGATCGCCGCATCCGGGCGAAGTTTCGGAATCCGTATTCCTTCAATCGTTCGCTGGGAAAACGCCGAGAAATCGCCGGAATAGAACAAACTCCCTTCCTCCGTCACAAGATAGACGCAAGCCGCACCCGCAATATGCCCCGCCGGGTAGAATGTCAATGTAAATCCGTCAAACACCGGAAACGGCATCTGATAACCAATGGGATGAACCCTCCCCAACATGGCAAGTACATCCTGCTCCGAATAATACGGGATCTCATCTTCCCTGTATTTCATAATCTTTAAGCTGTCATAGAGAAGCACCCGGGTCAGCTCCGCGGTCATAACGGTCATGTAGATTCTCGCATCGGGGTAGGCTTTACTGATGATCGGCAGCGTCCCGATGTGGTCCATATGGGCATGGCTGATGATTATGGCGTCCACACCGCCCTGCTCCTGTATGGTCCGGAAATCAGGAATCGGATCCTTCGCCGCCGACTGCCGGATGCCGGAATCCAGAAGGATTCCCCTGTCCGCAATCCTGATATAGATACAGCTTCCGCCTATCTCCATAGCGCCGCCCAAAAAATGTAATTTCATAGATTTGCTTTCTCCTTTTTCATCGTCCTTAGGAACTGCAGGAAGGTTCCTTATCGCAGGCAGAACTATCTGCCGGCTCCTGCTCTCCGTTTTCCCTGTAACAACTTCGCCCCGCAGTCTTCAACTGTCTTCAGATCATCCAGACCGGAACAATATAATTATCCGCATCAATGGCCGAAAACTCCGGACGCATACAAATCAATGCACCGTTCCCTCTTGGTACAGAACCTTTGTCTAATACTGAAAATGTGCCGGCCAGTCGGCTTCCCGGATTAACGGAACGCTTAACCTCCAATGGATGCAATTGGCCGTCACTTTCAATGACCATGTTAATCTCATTACTGTTTTTGTCACGATAATACCAGAGAAGACACTCACAGGCAGCATTGTGGTAGGTTTTTATAATTTCCGAGACAACATAATTTCCCAAAACAGCGCCATTCATAGCGCCGTTCTGAAGAATCTCCGGAGAAGTATATTTTGTAAGATAAGCCACCAGACCTGTATCAAAAAATACAACTTAGGTGTTCTTACCGTACGTTGGAATATTTTCAATACAGGCTTTTATTTACTGCGTAACCTTTTCAAAATCAGTTGCCGGATGCTTACAGAGCGGACAAATGAAATCTTCCGGCAGCTCTTCTCCTTCATAGACATAACCGCATACCGTACACCGCCATACCGTCTTACCTGCAGCAACCTTCTCAGGCTTCGGTTTGATAGAAGACTGATAGTAGGCATAGGTCGTTGACGGTGTATCGGCGAGAACCTCCATATCCTCCACAGAGGCAATGAACATCGTATGGCTCCCCAGATCAATACTCTGCTCTACCGTTGCACTGATATAACCGTTGGTCCCTGCCGTAACATAGTACAGACCATTGGCAGAGCGCTTACAATCCGTATAATCGGCAAACTTATCCACATCCCGCCCTGACTGGAAACCAAAATGCCGGAATGTATCGAAGCTGGCCTCCTCACTGAGTATAGAAATGTTGAACTTCCCGCTCTCTTTCACAAGATCATGCGTAAAATTAGACTTATTGACAGTGATACTGATTCGGTTAGGCTCACTGGTCACCTGGCCTGCCGTGTTGATAATGCATCCGCTGTCCTTCCCTTCTGAAGCAGAAGTAAGGACGAACAGACCGTAGGTCAGCTTGTACATTGTTTTCTTATTCATGATATCCTCCTTAATCTCCAAATGTATTCTACTACATACAATTGAAAATGTTCTGTTCGATTTATTGTATCTCCTTTTTACAGACATATCAATAGCTACTGCATTAATTTCTGCAGCCTCACCTCGTCACTTTAACATATCTGTGTAAGCAATTAGCTTCACATTTCCCATCTCTGCCGCACGATCCTGGCAAGCTTTGGTATATCCCGTTTTGGCGAAAAGGTAAAAATATTTTTGCTCGTAATTAAATAAGCTGCCGCGCTCCACTAGAGTTTCAAGCACGCCGAGACCGACCTTTTCGTTTGTCCACTTGCATTCACCAAACAAAGCAGAATCTTTATCCGTTCCCATAATATCAATTTCTTCCTGAGACTTTGTTTTTGGATTTGTTCCCCACCAGCGGCCAATATCGCTGAAGTTTATAGCACATTCTCCTTCAAGAAGCAGCTTCCAAAGATACTGTTTGCAGATTTCCTCAAATACTCCACCCATATAAGATGAAAGATCTGGTGCAATACGCCGGTACGCAAGGTCTATTGCCCCACGGGAAATAATCGAAGTATTTTCCGGCACAAACCGATACCAAAATCGGAACATATTATCTTCAATAGAGTAAATGGTTTTACGGCTTGATTTTTCACCATAGGGCGATTCCTTCTTTACAATGCCGAGCGCAATTAGATTCTTAATATAAGTAGCACATACGCTGGTATCTTCACCGATCTTATTGGAAATTTCATTCATTTTGGAACAACCTGCAGCAATTGCCGTAATAACTGCATTATAAATCGCCGGTTCACGCACTTCCTGCTTCAAAAGATTATTCGGTTCCTCAAAAATAAAAGAGGAAGGATTCAGGTGCGTATTTTTGATATTTTCCTCAATGGAAAGATTGTCGTCAAGCTGCATCAGATATTGCGGTGTTCCGCCGACAATTCCATATGCCAACGCCTTGTCCACACCTGACAGCTTTTCAAAACAGCGGCAGGATTCAAAGAAATCAAACGGTTTAATTTTGAACTGCGCCGTTCTTCTCCCGTAAAGAGGCGCTTTATATGCCAAAACATGGTCATCCATATAAGACATTGAAGAACCACAGAGAATTATAAACAATTTGGAGTTGTCTTTGTTTTTGTCAATCAAAAGCTGGAGCGTGGACGCAAGACTTTTAGAGGCACGGGCAACATAGGGATATTCATCAATCACAAGCACAATCCTCTTTGCTTTCGCTAATTCAAAAACATATTCTAATGCAGATTGGAATGATAAAAACGATGAATCGACAACCATACCTGTATTGTATTCCATAATACATCTTGAAAAATTATCAAGATTTTGTTTGGCGTTCGTCTCAACACCCGTAAAGAAAATCGTATCTTTGTCCTTTGTAAATTCGATGATCAGCGCAGTTTTTCCCACACGGCGGCGACCATAAATAACCACAAATTCAAATCTGCCGGAATTGTAAAGCTTGTTTAATGTGTGAAGCTCTTGCTCTCTGCCTATGAACATTGGCGTACCTCCGTAAATATACTAGTGCTTTACGATTTACTAAATTATAATTTACTTTATCAAAACAGTCAATACTAATATATCGAAAAACAAACCTTTATTGCTTATTTGCCAGCCATCTGGTGCGTCCGCAGATTTCTTCTTAGAGAGATTGCGGATCAAATCCTTTAACCGTCTTGCTGTTGTTATCATTACAGAAGTACCTCCAAATACTGCCGAAGCATTTTTTCTACATGGAACATGGTCGCATACTGCATCAGTGTCCACAGGTTATAGCGGTACTTCATACCGTTAAAAATGGAATAATCCAGCGCGACAAACTACTGGAAGGATGATAATGCTCTTTCCTGTTGGGCGGGTCTCTCTCCGGCAAATAATGCAAGTGCAGGGAAAGCCATCATCGCTATCGCAAGAAAAATGCTTGTGTCCATTTACAATATGATCAGGGATGACGCAGACTTCTTCCGGTTGATCATGAAGATACATTGCAAAACACCAAGAAAACTAAAGGGCTGAATTTAAACAATGTTATCGCTTTCTTAAAAGAACAGGGTGCTGACGAAAGCATGATCCACTTGGTTGAGACACAGTGCCGTGGTAAGGAAACAGAAAATGCAGATACCTGTTGCAAATCACCTGTTGCACAGGATGCAAAAGAAAAGCAATCCACCTTAGGAAGTGCAGATGCATCCCAACCAATACAGGAATCTGTAAATGGAAGTCCGGGCTTCTACATTCATTTATATATTCATCACTTTCTCCTGAAAAATTATTGACGGCTTCCTTTACCAACTTTCCCTATATCAATAAACCATTTTCCTTTCTTGGTAGCCCCCACACGAACAAGAATTCCCCTGTTTTTCAATTTATTCATGGCATATCTGATTCCATTTTTTGACATTCCTATAATCTCTGCCATTTTATCCTGAGTAATTTCAGGGTTCTTCAATATAAGTCTCACTACCTTTTTCTCTGTATCTGACAAAGCATAAAATAAATCATTCTCTATTTTTTCTATGCCAGTTTCTATACTTTCTATGTCAGTCATTTCACTTTCTGTGCCAGTATTTGCTATTTTTGTGCCAGTTTCCATAAATCTATCCATATTTTCTATGCCAGTTTCTACATTTGACCGATAAAAAATCACTCGAAACGCGTCACCCATATCAACAAACTCTGGTTCTCGAACTCCATATTCTCTACACCCCCGAATCATTCTCTGAAGACCTGTTCCCCACTGTTCAATAATACCCATCCGGCTAAATAACTCTGCAATACAAACATTACGAATCTTTGAACGTCCTGCTATAGCTTGCTCCACTGTCAACCCGCCATACAGCATACCTGGAGAAGTTATCTCCACTCTGTTATCATAGATTGCAATCTGAACACAGGAATGTTCCAGATAGCATCTATGACAGACCGAATTGATAATTGCCTCCCGAATACTTTCAGGCGGTAATTCATATTTGTCTTTTCGGACAATCCCATCAATCGTTGCACCAAGGTTAATATGCTTTAATACAAACTGGTATGCTTCCTCAATCTGATTATAAATTGATCCGGCAAATTCCCGCTTGTCAACAAATATTGCTCTGTCTTCCCCTTTAAACAATGCACACTGTATTTTAGCAAATCGAAAAGTATTATTTGTACAAAGTATAAAGGCATTTGTTGGCAGATAGTTTTTACCACTTTTCTTCAAAAGTCCCCAGTTTTCCAGATTAGTAACAGCTATCTTCCTTACTTTACTTATTGGTAATCCCCTTGATTCAGCAATATATTTTTGAATATCATTGCATAATTTTAAAGCATGCTTTTCATCGTAGTCTATTTCAACATTAACAATTTCATCATACGATTTGCCCGCTCCCTGATATTGCAATTCCTTTAATATTGCCTCATCCACCGGTCTGCTGGTTCCTGCTACCCGAATATAGGTTCCTTTCTCTTTTCCCATACTTCGTATATAATATGGCCTGTTCTGTCCCGGATATATTTCTATCTGAACAATACACTTTCCCTTTATTGTCTGGAAAGTAACATCTGGAACAATTTGAGGAGCACACATATCCGAAACTGCATTGGCAATCTTGTCCATAATCTGAAATACAGCGCTTGGTTCAACTCCTACAATATTTCTCGTGTCATCATCTACTCCAATTATTATTTTTCCACCTGATGTATTAGCATAAGCAACGATTGTCTTCATATATTTTTTACTATCATCTGGAAGTTTTCTTTTAAATTCTACATTTTTTGACTCGCCGCTTTTTATTTCTTCAAGCGTCATATTATTTCCCCCTTATTCACATAAAATATCCTACATGAGTTTTTCAAGAAACCCCGCCATTGGGTGACTTTCCTTTTCATTTCTCTTCTCTACGATACAGTTAATGTCTTTCAATGATATGTAATTGCCCAAATTCCAAATTTCTATATTCATCAAATATACAATTTTTTCCAAAGCTTCTCCCTGTTCAAGTAAATACCTGACAAGAGAACCACGTATATTAGCTGGTGTTAAGGATTTATAATACGTATCATCAGGATCAATTTTGGTAAGCTTGCTAAACACATCATTAATTACATCTTCACGGATTGGTTCTTCGCCGTTATCCTTGGTACGATAAAAAACATAATCCCCACTTACACCTAGCGTTCTCAATCTTTGTAAAGCCCTTATGAGTTCCTCTGGCATACGTATCTCTTTTTCTTCCAGTTTTAATTTATCCTTTATACTCCCGTCGTTATTCCAACTGAAATTTTCTTTCCATTTTAGAAAACGTAATTTTCTCCGTTCCAAGCCAAAAGATAATTCCATCAAGAACATCGCAATATCTCTTTCTTTATTTTTCCCAGTATCCAAATATTGTATAGCTTTTTTCAATTTATCTGAAACAAAAACATTCTTCCGTTCATCCTGCTTTAAAGCTTTAGTAAACCCATCCAATATTGCTTTTGTACTGATGTCAAAAGTTCCCTTCATAGACATGCAGCACATAAAATCTTTAATATAGAAAAATGCACTTTTTAATGTATTCTCTTTCCTTAATTTTGTCTTTTTCTCTATATAAGAATAAAAATCGGTCAATTCTATTGCATCATAGACATTATCTGTCTCATTTTTCAAATACCACTTTCCCATATCTACCGAACAATATTTTAGAAATCTTTTTAACGCCGACGAATAAGCCGGCCAGCTTTTTTCGCTTCCTTTATAATAACAATTTCTATATCCCGCAATATCCTTAAAATAATATATGTTTGGCTCAACACCTAATATATTATCATAAGAAAGAAAATCAAAATACTCTTGATCCGAGTTTTTACCGTAAATAATCTCCAAAACTGTCTTTTTCGTTTGAAAATCTGATTGCCCTTTACCAATATTATTGTTAAACAGCCAAATCCCTTTAGGACTTATTACCATCCCCCATTCAATAGTACTATTTTTTACTCCTTCTTCTGTATAATCTCTGAACAAACGGTTTACAACACTCCTCTCATCTACTTCAGTAAGCGTTATTTTGATTTTTAGCCTTTTATCTATTATATATACTTGTTGTTCAACATTCCTATCCATAGTTGAGGCATGATCGTATCCTAATTTCTTCTGAAAAATCTCCTCAAACACGCATTGACGAAACTCTTCTACGGCACTCTCTCGTTCTGCACTTAAAAATTTTTTTGATTCCGCTTCTATTCGTTTCAATTCATTTGTATTGTTTCGCATATTTGCACCCTTCTTTTTCATAATGATATTAGCATACCATATATGACAAAAAAATTAAATACATGAAATATTATTTTATATGGTTTTAAGTGAATAATAATGCCATCAAAAAAGAGCGGTCTCCACGCCGATGGAAAACGCTCTCAAGACAACCATTTTTGCCTACTTTTGTCTTTCTATAATTTTTTTCATGGTATACCACTTACGTTCCATATCCTCAACAAGTTTAAATTGCGTCCGGCACCGATCCAGGTTATGATGCTCCCGGTGTATTTTAAAATACTTATCTCCCTGCAGATAGTCCGTAAGGAAACGCATCCCGCACTCAAGGGTCATCACCTTGGCGCCCATAGGCATAAGCTCTGTCTCCTTTTCCGTAAGCTCTCCGCCACAGCCCTCTATAAAGCCTTTTGCGTACAGTTCAAAAAGCTCCATACTACAGGATACTCTGCTAAGCTCTCTCTCATCCTCTGCTGCGGTGCTGGCGCCAAAACGGATGGCGTCGCCAAAATCGTTTACCGCAAGGCCCGGCATGACTGTATCCAGATCGATCACACAGATTCCTTTTCCTGTCTTGTTGTCTATCATGATATTATTCAATTTCGTATCATTATGCGTAACCCTTAAGGGCAGCTCTCCGCGGCTTTGAAGCTCAGAAAAGAATTTCGCCGTCTCCTCTCTTTCAAGCACAAACTGTATCTCATCCTTCACTGACACCGCTCTGTTTACACAGTCTCTTTCCACCGTCTCTTCGAACACCTGAAAGCGCGCCTTCGTATCATGAAAGCCTTTGATCGTCTCATGAAGCGTCTCCGCCGGATAATCCGCAAGAAGTCTCTGGAAATGGCCAAAAGCCACTGCACTTTGATAAAAATGTTCAGGTTTTTCTACTTGATCGTAACTGGTAGCCTCAGTAATAAACTTATAGGACCGCCAGTAATCTCCAAATGAATCATGATAATAAGACTTTCCATCCATTGCCAGAATCACATTCAATGTCTCCCGCTCCGGATCTCCGCCATTTTCTATAATCTTTTTCCGAAGATGGGATGTCACTCCCGTAATGTTCTCCATAAGCTCTGCAGGCTTCGCAAAAACGGTCCTGTTCATTCTCTGGAGAATGACCTTGTCCTGTCCCTTCTTCGCAGTCTCGAATGTAAGCAGATAAGTATCATTAATATGACCGCTTCCGTAAGGAATATCACTAATCAGATTCCCTTCATAACGGAAATTTTTTATTGCTTCTTCTCTCTGTTCCCTGATCACCTGTGTCATTAATCGTCCTCCCAAAGATTTGTATTTTCTAACCTTTCACACCGCCGGACGTTAATCCTGCAACCAGATGTTTTTCAATTGCAAGGAACAGGACAACAACAGGAATCGTTGCGAACAGCGATGTTGCAAATAAATACTGCCACTGGATAAAGTTAAATCCGTAAAATACATTGATACCAACCGTGATCGGCTTAAATATATCTGTAGAAATTAATGTAAGCGCAATCGTATATTCGTTCCATGCATTAATAAACACAAAAATCAGCGTGGTAATAATACCGGGCGCCGCCATCGGAAGCAATACTTTGATCAGCGCTTTTACCGTCCCGCACCCGTCAATCTTAGCCGCCTGCTCCATCTCCGGAGAAATCCCGACAAATGTACCACGCAGCAGCCAGATTGCAAACGCCTGATTAAACGCCGCATTCAAAAGAATTAACCCCAGAATTGTATCATTCAGGTTAATGTCAACCATCATTCTGTAGATACCCACCAAAAGGACAACCGGAGAGAACATCTGGCTCATAATTACCGCACCCATGAAGATCCCTTTTCCTTTAAATCTCATACGGGCAAGGGCGTAAGCCGCCGGAATTCCGCATAAAATAGCAAGCAGCGTAGCTCCCCCTGCTATAACCAAAGAGTTTGTCAGGTATTTAAATACCGGTGCCGCTGTCCAGATATCAGAAAAGTTCGACCAGCGCCATACCTCAGGCAGAATATGTCCGATCTCATACATCTCTTTCTTGTTCTTAAGCGCCGTGATAAACATCACAAAATAAGGATACAGAATCACAATACATAAAATTACAATAAATACATACAGAAGTACCGACTGCCATGATTTTCTTTTTGATGCCATCTAACTTTCCTCCTCTCCTCGCAGTGACAGAATCATGTAGATGCTTGCACAGAACGCCAGAACAACAAAACCGACAACAGATACGGCTGCTGCATGACCGCCTTTGCCATCCGTAAATGATAATTGATACAAATATGTAACCAGCGTATGCGTCTGATCGGCCGGAGCGCCTTTGGAGATCGTCCAGACGATCGGGAAGGAGTTAAATACGTAAATAATATTCAACACTGTTGAAACTGTTAAACTCGGCGCTACCAAAGGCAGCGTAATCTTAAAAAGCTTCTGCCAGAAGCTGGCGCCGTCAACAGCCGCCGATTCATACAGCGAAGTGTCGATACCCTGCAGGCCTGACAGCACGCAAAATGTAACGAACGGGAACGTAACAAAAATACCGACCCAGCATTCCCATCCAAACATGGAGCCGGCTGTTTTCGTCCAGTTAACAAAACTGTCAATCAGCCCGATCTTTTTTAAAAGGATATTCAATGAACCGTAATCTGCATTAATAATATATTTCCAGATCACTGACTGGATAATAAGAGCTGTCGCCCATGGAAAGATAACAACTGCACGGACAAACTTCCGTCCCCGGAATTCCTGGTTCAAAACCATCGCCAAAGCAAACCCCAGAACAGTAGAGACCCCAACTACCACTACGGTCCAGATCACTGTGTTCTGCAGTGTATGCCAGAATACCGGTTCAGCGAAAATATCCAGATAATTCTGAATACCGTTAAACCCCCTTACGATGCCGCTTCGGCCAACTTCTGAAAATGAGATCTTAAACACCGATATAATCGGTATCAAAATCATACTTACCATAAGTATAATACTTGGCAGTAACCAGACATACGGCTGAAACGCTGCCAGTGTCTTTTTCTTCATTGCCACGCCTCCTTACTCCTTCGATAACCCACGAAATTACTGCTCGCACAAATCATTTATAAAAATCAAGGGCCGAAGCAATTCGGCCCCTTAACAATACACAATCGTATTACTTCGCAACAGATTCCTGAAGCTTATCAAGTGCTTCCTGTGCGCCGAGCGTCCCCTCACATACCTGCTGTTCAACATCGATAACGCCGTTTCTTACATCCATCCACTCCGCTTTCTGCATTGGATAGAATCTGCAGTTCGGAAGTACCGCACAGAATGTCTCGAAGTATTCGCTGCTTCCTGTAGCATCAGATCCGCCGACCTTATAATTCTCTGCATTAGCCGCAAGATTGTCGGAAGCATCCTGTGTTGCCGGGAGGAAACCTTCGAATACCATGTAGTCAGAATATGTCTCGCACTCATAGAATGCATCAAAGAACTTTGTGATCGCTGCCGTACGGGCATCGTCAGCCTCTTCATCCTTGAAAACCATCAGCTGGTCGCATACGCCAAGAGCTGTCTTCTCACCCGGAAGATCTGCCGCTACATAATTAACCTCAGAATCAGCAGCAATCATATTCATAGGTCCGATCATCATAGCAAGCGTACCTGCACTGAAAGCGTCCTGAAGCGGATAACGTGTGTCGGTAAACGGAGCAGAGTTGCAGTAGCCGCCGTCAATAAGACTCTTGATATACTCAACTGCTTCTACATTCTCCTTGCTGTTAAGCGCCCAGTCACCATTGTCATCAACAAATCCGCCGCCGAAGTTCCATGTGTAATAAGCGAATGCCGCCTGACCTTCGTCTGTGGAAATGTCAAGTCCCCATGGAACAATATCACTGCCGAATTTGTCTTTTACTGCTTTGCAGGCTGCAGTTACTTCATCCCATGTTGTCGGCGGGTTCTCAATACCGGCCTCTTTCAAGAGATCAACATTACAGAAAAGTGAACGGCAGGATGCCAGAATCGGCAATGCCCAGACTGTCCCGTCCATCTCGTTGGACTCCCAGAAGCTCTGGACAAAATTAGCCTTCAGATCATCAGATACATAATCTTCTGCCGGCATCAGCAGGTCATCTGCCACATAATCAGCAAAACCGCTGATATTCAGAATGTCCGGCTGCTCATTACTGGAAATACGTGTATTTACCACACTATAGATATCATTCCATGAAACAATCTCAATATTCAGGTCGATGTCCGTATTCGCCTCTTCAAAGGTCTTTTCAAATTCCGTCCACCACTCCTGTGTATAGTTGCCATACTGAGAGATGATAACGTCAAGAGCAACCTTACCTGAATCGCCGCCTTCACTGCCGCCGCTTTCACCGCCGCCTTTCTCTTTGTTTCCGCAGCCGGCTAACATGGTTCCCACCATTGCCGCACATAACAACACACTGATAATCTTCTTTTTCATAATTTCTCCTCCTTTATTGCGAAATTATCTGAATATTTTGTATATTTATGATAGCACAAAACTGCACAAAAGTATTTTCACTATATTTCCATTTGTTTGCATTATCGGATATAATTTCTTGATTTACCCCTAAAAAAACGTTATAATATTGTCAAATATTAACAAAGTCATTTTACAGGAGGATTTCCCATGGGATACGACGGCGTCCGTTTAAAAAACTCGATTTCTATCGGCAAAGTCTACAGTATACACTACTTTGAGTACATGAGCGATTTTTCTTTCGGGGGAGAGGTACATAATTTCTGGGAATTTATATGCGTAGACAAAGGTGAGATATGCGTAACCGCCGATAAGACTCATACAATATTAAAAACAGGAGACATTGCGTTTCATCAGCCTAACGAATTCCACGACGTGCAGGGCACAGGAAAGATTGCCCCTAATCTGGTTGTAATTTCCTTTGACTGCCGTGGTCCGGCGATTAATTTCTTCCGGAAACGCATTCTGAAAATTGACGATCTGGAGCGGAATCTTCTGGCAAATATTATTATTGAAGCCAGAAATTGTTTCGACTGCAGGCTGGACGACCCTTATCTTATGAATATGCCCCAGAAAGAATCGCCTGTCTTCGGTTCTGAACAGATGATACTCAATTATCTGGAGCACTTTCTTATCCATTTGATCAGGCGGTACCGGGCTCCTGCCGCCCCTCTCTTCAACGGCTCTGCCAAAGTAGGCAAACTAAAAAGCGACAATGAGACATTCAGCCGCATCAACGATTATCTGCAAAGCAACATATGCACTCATCTTACGATCGAACAGATCTGTCACGATAACCTGATCGGACGCTCGCAGCTGCAGAAGCTTTTCAGAAAACAGTGCGGTATGGGGATTATCGAGTATTTTTCATACATAAAGATCAATTTTGCCAAAGAGCTGATCCGAACCCGGCAGATGAATTTTACGCAGATTTCCGAGCAGCTTGGATATTCTTCCATACATTATTTTTCCCGCCATTTTAAAAAAGAGACTGGTATGACGCCGTCGGAGTATGCTTCCTCCATCAAGGCGATGGCAGAAGGACAATTCTGATACCCAATATATCGGGCAGCAGACACTTATTTTGCAGAAAAGAACCCTGACTCTGGATGATTTGATATGAGAATTTGTCATACTATATGGACTGTAGATGATCCCCCATCTCAGATGGGGGATTAAAAACCTTTAAACTTACCTCGGCCACCGTTTCTCCTTCTCCAACAACATCGGGAAGTCCCCATGGGGTTCTCTCTGATACCAGTAAGCGACACTTGCCAGGTCATCCTGCCGTTCGAACAAACCATTATACCCGACCCCAATCTGCTGAACCGTTACTTTCAGATCCTCCTCAAAAAAAATCGGATCCATCACATGCCAACGGTAAAATCCTCTCATCGGCGGGCAGTCATCATTGTGATAAGGATTCCAAACCAGATCATCATGCCGGGAATAATACGGGTATCCAAGAAAAGGCGTACTGTAGGTCTGCTCCACCGTCTTTCCCGATTCCTGCACGGCAAAACTCCATGATCCTCCGAAATAATCCTCCATCCCGGTTCCGCAGATTGTCGGATATTCCTGATCCTTGTCTATATAGAATTTTACTTCGCCTTCCCCCCACCAATACCGCTGCAAAGTTGACAGCGCAATATAGGTTCCAATATACTGTCCTTGTCCCCTAATTCCGTCTGCAATCACGTAATCCCTGCCAATCTCAGTCAATTCCTGCCTTCTCCACTGAGCATGAAAATAAGCCGTATCCTCAGGGAGCTCGTCATAGAGCGTATAATCAATCTGATAGAAAAACGCCGGTATCGCATTGACATGCTGGTTCTCCAGCGTAATCACCGCCCTCTTCCGAAAGGGCATCTGGAAATAAGCATTCAGCCCTCTGGCCGGTACAACCGTGACGAGTTCGGAATTCACCAGACATTCCTTCCCGAATCCGCAACAAAAAAAATCCCCCAGTGGAACCTCTACCGAAGGAGTCTCCTCCCCGTCCCAGTACATACGAAGCACCAGGTCACGCAGCACGAAACATGCTCCGTCCGAGGTCTTGTGATCCACCGTCACCCAGATATGGTGGATCACTCCCGTCCCGTTGATATCTCCTAACACGACTTTCTCTCCTGGCCGGAGATCTTTAAGGCAGGGGCTTCCTTTTCTGGATGCCCCAAGAGGGCTGGCCGCCACGCCGCCCCTCCCCTTCTCCCCGGTTCTATTTTCAGCGTTGATCGCTCGGCTCCTACCTCTGGTCAGATAAGGAAGCGCCCCTGCTCCTCCCGGAAGTACGATTCTATTCCATCCCTGTTCTCTCATGGCACACTCATCCTTTCATAACACATCTATCCCTTTGTATTATAGCACATCCAGCCTTTTATAGTATACCTAGCCTTTCGTCGCACCCATCGTCATACCTGCCGTTACCCACTTATTCAGTGCAAAATAGATCAAAAGAGGCGGCAGGATTGAGATTGCAATTGCCGCAAATGTAGAACCCCAATCCACATTTCCAAATGCTCCGACATAATCTTTAAGCCCCATCGCCACTGTTTTTGCAGAACTTTCACTGATGAAGGTATTTGCAAAGATGAAGTCGTTCCAAATCAAAATACTGTACATAGACGCAATTGTTATCACTGTGTTTCTTGCCAGCGGAAATACGATCTGGATAAATGTCCGAAAGGGTGAACAGCCATCCACAATCGCAGCTTCTATCAACTCATTTGGCACAAACTCATAAAAGCTTACGAACATCATGACAGACAGCGGCAGAGCGAATCCCACCTGCGGCAGTATCAGAGAAAAACTGGTATTCAAAATTCCCATATCGCTGTAGAAGATAAACAGCGGAATCAATGTAATCTGAACCGGAACCATTATCCCGAACGTGAAGAAAGAATAGATCATCTTCTTCCCCCTCACCCTGAATTTGGACAACGCATATCCTGACGTAGCGCTTAATACCACAATCAATATCAGCGAGATTCCCGTCACCTTCAAACTGTTCCACATATACAGACCGATCTTACCGTCCGAGAGCACATTGACAAAATTCTCCAAAGTCGCGCTCTTAGGAAACGCAAACGGTGCGGATGACAATTCCACCGTAGGTTTTATACTCGCGATAAACAACCAAACTACCGGATAGATCTGAATGACCAGGAAGAGTATGATCAGTACGGCAAATATAAGTTTTACAGCTATTTTCTTCATTATCCCTTCCTCCTTCTCTGCCGCCTCTGCATTCTTTCCAGCTTCCTGGCATCTCTGTCATCTTTTGACGTAAATACACTCCGAAGCAAAAAAACGACCAAAATACTTTCGATTATGATGAAGACCGCCAACGCACTTCCATAACCATACTGATTGCTTGAGAAAGCCTTTTTATACATATATGTCGACATCAGCTCACTGGCATTGCCCGGACCGCCGCTCGTCAGCAGGAACGGAATATCGAAACCTCGCAGCGCACCTGTCAGACACATGGTCAGTGTCAGCAGGATGATATCTTTGATCAGCGGCATCTTAATCTTGAATAATATCTGCAGTTCCGAAGCGCCGTCTACTTTTGCCGCCTCATATACAGATGGATCAAGCGACACCAAAGCGGCATAGAAGATTACCATATACATCCCGGTGAATCTCCATCCCTCCGGTACCGAGACTGCGGCAAGCGCCGTAGTTACCTCCGCAAGCCACGAAGTTACCATCCCCTCAAGACCGACCGCCTGCAAAAACTGATTCAGAAGCCCCATCGGCTCTGTAGAATAGATACTTCGGAACAACTGGGTGATCGCTACCGTCGTGATAATACATGGCACATAATACAGCGTTTTCACCAGCGTCACATGCCTGGTCATATACGTCAGCAGAATCGCAAAGAACAATCCGATCACAAGCTGCATGGAAACTACAATTACCAGATAGATCAGATTATTGACGAACGCCGTATAAAACACCTTATCATGGAACATGGAAATATAATTTTCTAATCCTACAAACTCCTTCTCACCTATCCCGCCCCACTTCATAAAACTCAGCCGAATAGACTCTTCTATCGGATAGAACACCGCCAGTACATAGAACATCAGCCCTGGAAGTAAAAATGCCAGAAACGCTTTTTTATTCTTGATAACTCCCATATATCCTCCTATTTGCAGGGAATCTGCTATTAAGCTACAATTCACAGCCGTTTTGCTCGCATACACGGCAATACATATCCAAAACTGCCGCCACTGCTATACAGCTTTGTATTCTGCTTATTCTGATGATTTGTTTTAGTTTACATTCTCTGCAATTGAGTCATCTACTAATTTACAAAATTCATCCACAGAAAGGTCTCCTGACGCCAACAACAGCAGATTATCCTGCATCACCGTATTGGTATTGGAATCCAGATAGGTATCCCATGGCTTCAAGAAGTTCTCCCCGGTCTTCTGCATATCATCCTGAATCTTCAGGTAGAGATCAGAATACTCCACGTCCTCGGAGAGCTCGGCTTTGATTGGAGACATCTGTTGTTTCGCCGCGTATAATTCCCCATAATTCTCGATCACATACAACACGAAATCCTTAGTCTTCTCATCAAATGTCTCTGCGTTAAATGCCATTCCGATACCGGAATTTACACAGAACTCATTAGCCTTGGTCTTTCCTCCGTCCGTCGCCGGAAGATAGAAATAGTCAATCTTTCCCTGCTCATAAGCCTCCTGCATAGCGCCTATCTCCCAGTCGCCGATATAATACATCGCGGATTTGCCGTCCAAGAACATGGACTGTGCCGTTGCATAATCGGTTGCCGCAAACCCATCGTTAAAATATTGACCGATCTCTGCCATAAATTCAGCCGCTTCTCTCCCGGTATCACTGTCCATCTTCGCTTTACCGTCCCTGAGATCAATAATGAAATCATTGCCGGATTCCCTAAACGGAAGCATTGCAAGATACCGCTGAACCGGCCATCTGTCAACTCCATCCACAGAGATCGGCGTAACCCCGTTGTCCTTAAGCGTCTTACATACATCCAGCCACTCATCCATCGTAGACGGCGGAGTCAAATCATACTTGTCAAAGATCTCCTTGTTATACCAGGTCATCTCCACATGATACTCTAAAGGAAGTGTGTACATGGTGCCGTCTGTAAACTCCTGGTATTTAAGCGCGATTGGATAGAAATCATCATACTTATCGTTCTCCTCCAAGAACTTCTTGATATCCACAAGCATTCCGGCATCCACAAGCTCCTGACAATACGGATCCGCATCAATGTCGATAATATCCGGCATATTCTTTCCCGCAATCAATGTCTTTAATTTTTGAAGATATGACGGCCTGTCCGCAGTTGTTTCGAATTCAATTTTCCACTTTCCGCCTTTTTCCTTGCTATACTGGTCGGCAATCTCATGCATAACCTGATCGATCTCTCCGTCAACTGGCCTGGATGTCATCCATTTGACCGTCGTCACACCGTCTTCTTTGGACTCGGACTCATTCCCCTGATCCTTAGAACCGCATCCTGCTGCCAATCCTGCCGCCAAAGCTACCGTCAACAATACGCTTACCAATCTCTTCTTCATTTTCTTTCCTCCTGCTTTCTTGTTTTTACCGCATAGTTACATAATTCCGCCTCTCCTTGCACGACATAAAGTCCCGCATAGCCGCCTTTGTGGTCGTACATTCTGGCAGACAATACAACCTCATCATTGATATATACCACACAGATATCGTCTTCCCTGATGACCAGTATGTGATAATCCTCTGCCTTTGGGAGCCGTCTGGCCGTTTCCACCTGATAAGGTATATCTCCCTTAATCTGCCACTGATATTTTCCTTGTTCTGACCGCGGCCACATATCCCAGGCTGCCTCTCCTTTTTGCCGGTTCATCCTAAGAAAATATCCTCTCTCCATTGTCTTATCTACATGCAACGCCATTCCAAATTCGTGCGCCCGAACCGCACGGATGTCCATCTCTATAGAGAAACAATCCCAAGGGATCTCATAGAGAGCCGCACCCAATGTCTCGCTTGATATACGAATTCCTTCCGCACATTGCTGCATTTTCCCGTTATAACTTACCGCCTCTGTCTTCTTCCCCTGCATGTGATAGAATTCCCTGACTCCGGGTATCACCTTGACCCGCAAAGCGCCGTCGGACGGATCCTGGAAAAGTTCATGGAATATCATCGTCCCTCCCCATTCCCAGGGGCCAAAATCGCAGTTCCCATACTTGCTGGCGATCCACCCAAATGCAAATCTTCTCTTTCCATCCGATGCCGTTTTGATCGCGTAATCGGACCTGGTGTCAAACACATCATCTTCCGGAATCATCCATGGTCCCGTCGGGCTTTTGCCAACCCGGTAGTGCGTTGTAAAACGGTCCGAGAAAGTTGAAAATACCAGATACCAATAATCTCCCATCCGGAACAATTCCGGGCATTCCATCGTAATGTACATTTCCGGCGCATAAAACGGTTCTTCATATGTCCAGTGCATCAGATCTTTCGATCTGCACCGTGCAATGCACCCTCCCCGCAGCGCTCCGGCGCCCTTGAGCCTGGACGCCAGAAGCATATCGTAGCACTGCTCTTCTTCATTCCAGTATACATAAGGATCCCGCCAGTCGAATTCCTCATACCTTTCTCCGTCCGACACGAATATGAATTCCTCAACCGTCTTAAGCTGCTCCAGGCTCGTCCCCACCGCCTGCATGACGGACTGTATACTCTTCCCGCCGATCTTGAATTCTTCATTGTAAGCAGTATAAAATGCGTGATACATCCCGTCTCTGTCTTTGATCACCGACCCAGTGTATACATTCTTATTCGGCCTGTCATCCCCTCCTCTTTTGATCGCCTCACCCTTATATGTAAGATGAACGAAATCTTCTGTTGTTACCAAATGCCAGGTAGTCTCTTCCGCATACTCCTTATCTCTTATCCTTGGATCATGCAGATAGAATCCATAATATGTACCATTATCATAATATGGAATCAAATCTCCCACCCATGCGTTTTCCGGTTTATAGAATAATTTGTGCATGTTTCCTCCCTTCACATTTTGCACTATTTGCACGTTTTTATTTCCCATTTACGATTAAAATGTTATCACAAGCACACTTTATTTTCAATGTTTATGGTGCATTTTTATCTTTTTCCCCCTTTTACACATAATAAGAACCGTGATTTTATGCACATTATATATCTTTATATACTATTTTTGTGCGTTTTGTGCATTTTTAATTTTGCACGATTTTACACTTCCATTATATAGCATATAGTGTTACAATAGCTGTGGAGGTGAAATCATGAAATGCACCATTAAACAAATCGCGGAGGAACTGAACCTTTCCAGAAATACAGTCGCTAAGGCATTAAAGGGCAGCGAACAGGTTTCCGCGAAGACAAAGCAGCTCGTCCTTAAGAAAGCTCAGGAAATGAAATATACATATATAGAAGAATCCTTACTAACGCCCGCAGCGTCCGAACCCGCGGCGCCATCTTCTGCAAATAACGGTTTTATCCTGTTCTTAACCAGAACCTACGCCCCGGATTCCGAATTCTGGACCGCTGTTTTGACAGGGATCGAATCCATACTATCCAGCGCCAATTACCACCTGGTGATCGGCATTATGTCCGAGGGCGATCTGAAGAAATTAGAATTTCCTTCTTCTATCAATGATCCATCCATCAAGGGGATCATCATCGTTGAGATCTGCGATGCCGCAGTATGTAATGCATTGTTACAGTATAACCTGCCGATTGTCACGGTTGACCTGCCAAAGACTTATACCCCGGCACTCGACATGATTGATGTAATTACTATGGAGAATAAAAAGAATGTACGATATATCGTGCAGCATTTAATCGAAAAGGGAGCGGAACGTTTTGGTTTTATCGGAGATATCTACTCGGCCAATGTCGGGCGCGGGTTCCAGGAGCGATACGACGCGCTCCGCGAATGTCTGGCAGACAACCGCTTAGAGCTCGATACACGCTATTGCCTGTTGAATGAGACGCCGGATGACTTTAGGAATTTTCAGTTGGTCGTCAAAAAGATTCAGGATATGCCTTCCATTCCGGATGTGTTCATATGCGGAAATGACTGGACGGCAATCCAACTGATATATGCCCTGCAGTTCTTAGGCTATCAGATCCCCAAGGATGTAAGCATTGTGGGATTCGATGATATCCCGGCATCCGAACGGATCACCCCTTCGCTTACAACTATACATACTCCCAAAAAATATCTTGGAATCGCAGCTGCCCGGCAGATGCTTGAGAGGATCCAATTCCCGAATTCTCCTCATGTATATTCCAAGTATGAAACAGAATTGATCATGCGTGATTCAACGCTCTAAGAAAGGACAAGAACATTGAGACATTTATTTTCCGCAGACGGCAGGTTTTTCCTGTTCATCAATACGCTAACTGATTTGATTATATTAAACCTTTTATTTTTCCTTACCTGCATACCTGTAATTACCATCGGCGCATCCTGCATGGCTCTTTATCAGAGCACACTCCGCCTCGCGGACAATACCGAATCCTACATTGTCCGCGGCTATTTTGCCGAATGGCAAAAGAACCTAAAAAAAGGGACCCTGATCTGGATCCCTTCTTTTGTCCTGCTCATCTTCTGCGTATTCAATCTGTCCGTACTGCCGTCCATGCCGCCGACCTTCTACCGCACTGCCGCATTCTGCCTGCAGTTCCTGATTTTATTCGTTTTACATGGTTCGCTCTTATATGCATTCCTTCTTCCGGAAAATTACAGACAGACCGTAACAGTCACATACAAAAATGCGTTATTCCTGACATTCAAATATCTGCCCTATACATTCCTGTGCCTCTGCATCAGTGCGCTTCCGTTCATGCTTGCCCTGATCCTTCCAAGGTCAGCCGGACTGATCCTGTCAATTTACATGGTAAGCGGATTCTCCGTCACCGCTTATATTCAGTCTATCTTCTTCAGAATCCTTATCAGACTACGGCTTTAGTTAATGCGTCCATTCTTCTCCGTAGTCTCCCACCTGATAAGTACAGGCGGAATCACCTTATGGATCGGCGCCTCCAGGGGAGTGGGGCGCCTCTTCTTCCTCTCATTCATCTGCTCCACCAAGAGGCTCACTGCCTCGCGGGAGATCGGTGAATTGTCAAACCCCACCAGAAAGAAATCCTCCGGAAGCTTTTTACAATCAATTGAGCCAAGCGATCCGTTAAGCACGGATATCTACGCGAAGGTCCCTGCCATCACCTATTTTCTTACGAGAGGGATCAAGGGGCAGAATTTCTTCCGGGCAGGCTTCTTTACACCAAACCTGATCGGCGGTATTGTCCTTGGATATATCTGGCAGTTTACTGAGCGAGGATATAATGGAGGCAGCTAGCATCGACAGGAATTCGGGAGGCTTAAGAACATAAAATAATTTGTGATACTATATCGAAAAAGAGGGCGTGTATGCCCTCTTTTCTTGAAGAGAAGATTCTCTCACTCTCTGGGGAATATTCCTGTCTATTGCTCACTGGTCATTTTGTCTTTTCATATCCCAGTTTATACAAAGCAGGAAAATAGAAAGACAGTACTGTCGTAATTATCAAAAAGATGATAGCCGCCATTCTTATATCAAATGTTCCTAATTGTGGAAAAATAAGCGTATTGAGATACGGATCTGACATATCCTCAAAAAACTTATCCATGATAATATAAAGACCTGTTTTCTTCATTTGCCTGTCCTCATTACATAAAAAGTCCCCCGCCTTACGGCGAAGGACTATACTTTCAACCCAACCATTTATATACCGTATATTGGTATTGAATAACGAACATAATGCCATACCCAATAACATACCTATTGCTAAATTTTCCCATAAACATCCAAACAGCAATCCCATACTTAATTCTTATGCTAAATTTTTATTTTTCATAATAATCTCAGCAGTGCCTTCTACTGTTTCACCATTTCTTTTATTTGTCCATTTCTAAATCCTCGGTATTGATTCCCAACAACTGTAACTCAGTTTTTGCAATTCTCTCCTGATAGTCAATTTCTTCCTGTCCATGTTTTTTGATCCTCTGAATGTTCACATATTTCTCAATAGCAACTCTTTTCATTTCTTGTTCATTCATTTCTTGATATGCTTTTGCATCTTTACCATCCGCAAGCATATATCTTTGCAATCTCGAAAACTCTTCTACATTTCTTTGAATCATTCCCTTTTCATTCATTGTATCGCCTCCCAGTTATGAAAAACAAACTAGTTGCAATCTCAGTATACCATATCGCAGCCGTTGGCTGCAATCAAATATCTATCCTTTTTGTTTGATTTTGTTTGAGTGCCGAGGTTGTGTCTGAATGTATGGAATGATATAATAGATTCATGTGATAACCGAAAGGAAGGAGTCACTTAAAATGAGAAAACGTTTTAACGTTACAGGTCTTTGTGTCCCCCAAAAGCACTATATGGTAGATTTGGCAGGCCGGTTGGCTCAAATTAGGAAAATGGTGGACGAGGGAGCGTATTTTACCATCCATCGCGCCAGACAATACGGAAAAACCACGCTCCTCCATGCGTTGGAGTCTTATCTAAAAACGGATTATCTGGTGATAAGCATTGATTTTCAGAAACTGGATGCCGAGAAATTTGAGACTGCAAACAGTTTCTCCCTTTCCTTTGCCGCCTGTTTTTTGAAAGAACTTGCCAGGAACAAAGAACCAGGAAACCTGATACCGGAACACGAAACGGAAATAATGCGGAACATATGCCAAACCCGGGATAACACTTACTCCCTCTATGAACTGTTTGAAAATCTGAACCATATCTGCAAGCTTTCCTCCAAACCGACTGTCCTGATGATAGACGAGGTGGACAGCGCCGCCAATAACCAGGTTTTCCTCGATTTTCTGGCACAACTCAGAGGATATTATCTGGAACGTGAAGCCAGAGGAACTGTCACATTCCAATCTGTTATCTTGGCGGGAGTCCATGATATAAAAAGTTTAAAGGCAAAAATCAGACCTGAGGATTCACAGAAAACAAACAGTCCCTGGAACATTGCGGCAGATTTTGATGTGGATATGAGTTTTTCCCAGAAAGATATCTCCGGTATGCTAAGGGAATACGAGAATGACTGCCATACAGGAATGGACATTGCCAAAATAGCGGCTTTGTTGCAGGCATACACTTCCGGCTATCCTTTTCTGGTGTCACGGCTGTGCAAACTGATAGATAAGAAAATCACCGGAAGCAGAGAATTTCCCACAAGGCAGGAAGCCTGGACGAAAGAAGGATTTCTGGCAGCGGTCAGAATACTTCTTACAGAAGAAAATACTTTGTTTGAATCTATGGACAATAAACTGATAGATTATCCGGATCTGAAGCAAATGCTGAAGGATCTTTTACTCTTGGGGAAGCCAATAGAAAATATCCCAGGAAATCAGGGCATGCGGATGGCAGTCATGTTTGGATTTGTCTCCATTCGTGCCGGTTTCCTGCATGTGGCCAACCGGATATTTGAGACAAGGCTTTATAACGGTTTTCTGTCCGAAGAGAGCCAAAACAGCGCAATTGCGCAGCATGCGCTGGCAGAAAAAAATCAGTTTATCCGAGACGGACAGCCTGATGTGGAAACGAATATCATTCCAGAGGAGAAGAGCAGCTATGTGAATATCTGGACTATTATCAACTGAAAAAAGGGTACATGGTCAGCTTTAACTTCAACAAAAAGAAGCAGGTAGGAATCCATGAAATCACTTTAGGAGACAAGGTCCTGATAGAAGCAGTTGTCTAAAGAACGCGATATTACGCGCATTATAGTTTAATATAGTAAGGAGCGACCGTTGCTGGGGCAACGGCCGCACATCCTGCGGAAAACAGTTTTAGGGCAATCTATAGGCCAAAATTACTCTTTAGCCACTGCCGCAGCAATTCTTGTCATAATCGGCAACGCTACAAAGATACTAATTGTTCCAATTGACAATAATATCGGAAATTTTTGAGGCCAAAACTGAATAACACCGGAGTTAATCATACACCATACACTGTTGAATAAGATCTCAATAAATGAGAAGATGGCAACCCGGATAATATACTCCGCCCATTTGTTCTGGATGTTTTTGGTTATAGCGATACACCAGTTCATCACGGGGAAGAAATAATTAATAGCAACGGCAATGGCAAAAGCGCCTGCCCACCCGAATAAAACACTCTGGACATTGAGCGGTGCACCTAAAAGGTACATAGCTGAACCGTTAAGTACAAAAGACATAATCGCGCCCATCCCCGTTTCAAGAATTCTTCCAAATTTTACTTCATTCATAAATCATACCCCCAGCTGCGTCTTACACTATCATGTAAGAGGTTATCTTTCACTTCCTTAATAATAAAATCACTGACAATATCAAAAATGATTCTTCCAGTTTCAGCAGTGGATGCAGCAGGATCGCCAAAATATGTATTCGGGGCACCTAGATCTATGAAATTATCAACGCCGGCTTCCAGTTTCTCAAAGAAATGCTCGGCAGCATGGTTCGGCTCAAGAGTCTTTAAGACATCCATATCAATCCATTCAGGATGTATATACATAATCTGGGAGGTTTCGATTTCTCCTGCATGTATATCCCATTCGGGATGTGCGCCTTTACATTTATCAAAAGTAAGCGGCAGGCCTTTCGCAAAAAATTCAGAAAAACGGAATTTAAAATCCGGATATTTCTGTTTTACATTTTCGGCTCCCTGTATAATCGCATCAATACTCGTTCCCTCCGCATGGCCACTGATAAGCAGCATCTTTTTAAATCCCTGCCGGGCAAGGCTTGTACATACATCCTCTACAATTGCTGTCAGCGTTTCACTCCGAATAGTGATTGTTCCCGGAAAACAACTCGCGGCATCCGCCAGGCAATAATTGATGGGCGATGCGATCAGACACTCAATACCTATAGCCTGAAGTTTCCTTGCGGTATCCTCTGCCATCTGACAAGCAGTCAGTACATCTGAGCTCAACGGAAGATGCGGACCGTGCGCCTCCATCGGGCTTACCGGGAGCACTGCCAAATCTGTAATTTCTGCAAGTTTTTTGAATTGATCTCGGTTCATTGAAAACATATGATTTAACATTTTAGATACTCCTTTTAGTTTGAATCCTTTTTGTTAATAATATTATTCACTATGTGATATACCGGTATATCTTTTAATTAGTAATTATATTATATTGAGGATGTATTTAACTATAAATGAACAAATCCCAAAATTGCACAAAAGTAAGACATCAGTCTCGTTTCGTTGTATAATATCCTTAATTATTTATAACCTACGCTGTGCAAAGGATGATATCTTATAGTCTAAAATGGGCAAATCCGAAAAACGCACAAAAATAAGCCACCAGTCCTATTTTTGTTGTGTTTAGATTTTTTTTCGTGTATACTTGTAAAAATAGTGTTAGTTAATAAATGCGTTAGTACGCAAACAAACACAAATTAGACATTGAGTAAAATGGGAGGGAAAAAGTTTGGCTAATCTATTAAAAGAAACCGCTTATAAAAATTTAGTAGAGATGATAGACAGCGGGTATATTCAATATGGAAAGCTATATACATTTAATGCTGTGGCAAAAGAAATGGGGATGTCACGCACACCGGTGAGAGATGCCCTTCAGCAATTAGAAAGTGAATCTGTAATTGATATTCTGCAAAGCAGAGGATTTCAGCTGCATCAACCTGATAAAGATGAAATTATTCAGATATATCATTATAGCTGTGCAGTTGAAGGATATTGTGTGGCAATGCTCGCGGTTTCAGTACGTGATGGAAAACCCAATAAATATATAGAACAATTAAAGGAACTGACAGATGAAATCAATGTGCTCTATAAGAAAGACGCGTCACGCCAAGAGTTTTTTGAATGTGACAATAAATTTCATCGCATAGTTAATGAGTCACTGGAAGATTCTTTTTTCAATAGTATGAATAAAAAAAGAAGAGGATTTTTAAATCGAATGGAATTTCATTTTTCAGACAGCTATGTTTTGCCGGAACAAATCGTTTTATGCCATAATCGTATTATGGACGCAATTCTTGATGGAAATCCTGTAGATGCATATAAGGCTAACATTTATCATGCAGATTTAATGATGTCGAAAATTACTTAAAAAACTGTGCGGCCGTTGCTCCCGGCAACGGCCGCACATCTGCCGGTTCTATACTCCCTCCAGCACTTCCTCCGCGATATTACGCGCATGGTCGGAGATACGCTCCAGACACACCAGCGCATCCAGGAACACAATCCCCGCATCCGTCGTACACTGGTTTGCTGCCAGACGCTTGATATGCTTGCTTCGAAGAGATATCTCAAGATCATCCGCCTGTGTCTCCTTCTCAATCACCTTCAGCGCCTTCTCCCTGCTCTGCTCTTCGAACGCCTCACATGCGTACCTGTAGCTGTCCGCACATACCTCAAACATCTCCTTTAAGTGGGCGGCCCCGGTCTCCGAGAAAGAAGCCTTCTTCTCGTACAGAGTCTCTGCAAATTCAGATATATTCTCACAATAATCACTGACACGCTCGATATCCGAAACCATCTGCAGAAGATGCGCAACATCCTGATGCTCCTTCTCACTGATCCGAAGAGAACCCAGCTTCACCGCATACTCGGTAATCCCGGCGCTTAATTTGTCAACCGTCTCTTCCTCTTCTTTCAGATACTGGATATCCTCCTTCTTAAGAGTAAATAAAACATTCTTGGCAACCTCCAGAGATCTTTCTACAATCTCTGCCATACGGGCAACTTCCCTGACCGTAGACTGAAGCGCGATTCCGGGCGTCTCCAGGATTCGGTCATCCAGAAGTACAACGCTCTTATCCTGTGCGTCCTCGTCAACTCTGCCGATCTTCTTGGCAAGCTTAATGATCCATCCGGACAGCGGGAACAGAATTACCGTTGTACCGATATTGAAGACCGTATGCACCATACTGATCTCCGTCTGAGTGATATAACCCAGCCCCATCTGAGGATTAACCACTTCGTAGTAAAAGATTGCCAGGATACTGAAAATTGCAGTACCAATAATATTGAACAGCAGATGCATGAGCGCTGCCGTCTTGGCATTCTTCTTCGCCCCAAGGCTTGACAGAATTGCCGTCACACAGGTACCGATATTCTGCCCCATGATAATATAGACAGCCGCGCTGAACGGAACCAGCCCTGCTGCCGCAAGGCTCTGCAGGATACCGACAGATGCAGATGAACTCTGAATCACGGCTGTCACAATCGTACCGGCAAGAATTCCCAGCAGCGGATTATCCCCAAGCGTCACGAATATATTACAGAAGCTCTCCGATTCCTGCAGCGGCGACACTGCAGATGACATGGCCGTTATGCCGATAAATAACAGACCGAATCCTATTACTATACTCGCGATCTCCTTGGAAGAGCGGCGCTTCCCGGTAAGCATGATGATAACCCCCAGCATAACCGCAACAGGTGCAAGCTTGGCCGGACTTAAAAACTCGGCCCATTCCACGGCAGATACCAGCCATCCTGTGACTGTCGTACCGATATTCGCCCCCATGATCACGCCCATAGCCTGAGTAAGATTCATAATCCCTGCGTTAACAAAACCAACCACCATAACGGTTGTCGCGGACGAACTCTGGATCACGGCAGTAATCGCCGCACCTAACAGAACCCCCATCAGTTTATTCCTGGTCAGAACCTCCAGCAGGGATTTCATCCTGTTGCCGGCTGCATTCTCCAACCCCTGGGCCATAATCTGCATACCATATATGAACATCCCCAGGCCGCCGGCAAATGGTATGATAATATCCAAGTAACTCATTACTTTCCTCCTAATGTGTACACGGAATGCACTCTTCACTTCTGGCATCCCAACTGAAACCTACTTTTTAACAATACCATCTGCATGTATAGAAAACAACAAATTTTTTATTTTCTTACTCAATCTTAGCAAACCTGTCCTGCTTCCGATACTCCGGCCCGCGAAATCTGTCCATATTGCCATAATTTATTTCTTCATCTTCGGGTCAAACATCAAAGAAGCCAGGTAACTGAATACCAGAGCCGCCGATATCCCTACCGCACTTGCCTTAAAACCTCCCATGAAGATTCCGATAAAGCCTTCCTTATCTACCGCTTCCTTCACGCCCTTCCACAGGAGATTGCCGAATCCGGTAAGCGGCACGCTTGCACCCGCCCCGGCGAAATCCTGAAACGGCTGATAGATATGCAAAGCCCCAAGTACGGCGCCGCTGCATACCAGAAGAACCATAACCCGCCCCGGCATCAGCTTCGTCCTGTCAAGAAGAATCTGTACCAATGCACAGATCGCTCCTCCGATCCAAAATGCATTTATATAATCCATAATTTACCTCCTAATGTATCGTCTCCTCACTTTTGTTCGGCGGCAGCCCGGCAAAAAGCACTTCTATATAATGCTTTGCACTGGCCCTCCGCCTCTAACAATGTTCCAGCACGATTCCATGAGCGATTCCCGGCACGCTCGCGCCTTCGTTGTAACTTACCGTGGACATCAGCGCCCCGGTCGGCACGAAGAGCACCCGCTTCCACTCTCCCCGCTCAATCTTAGGCAGAATATATGCAGACAACGTCGTGGCCGCACATCCGCAGCCGCTTCCCCCCGCATGGGTATCCTGCGTCACCTGGTCAAATATCGTCATTCCGCAGTCCATATGATTCTTCTTGATATCATACCCCTTCCCCCGCATCAGGTCGAAGAGGATGCTCTGACCGACATACCCCAGATCTCCTGTCACGATCCGGTTATAATCCTCTGCTGTCCTGCCAAAGTCCTCCAGATTGCGTATGATCGTGTCACAGGCAGCCGGCGCCATGCAGGCTCCCATGTTCTGGGAATCTTTAAGTCCGTAATCCACGATCTTCCCCACCGTCACGCCTGTAATCCTGACATGGCTGCGGCGAATTCCAACCAGAAAGGCTCCGCTCCCGGTAACCGTCCACTGTGCCGACAGCGGGCGTTGATTGGCATACCCCAGCGGAAAACGGAACTCTTTCTCCGCGCTTCCGAAGTGGCTTGACGTAACGGCAAGCATATAATCCCCATAGCCCGCCGCCACGCTCATAGACGCCAGGGCGAGCGCTTCTCCCGAAGTAGAACATGCACCGAACAAACCAAACATCGGAATATTCAGCTCCGACACTCCCATAGAAGTGGCAACTCCCTGCCGCAGGAGATCGCCGCCGAACAGATACCTCACATCTTCAGGCTCCATGTGCGCCTTCCCCATTGCCAGCAGACACGCCTCCTTCTGCATGGTACTCTCAGCCTCTTCCCATGTATTTTCCCCAAACAGATCCTCTTTCTCCACCATATCGAACATTTTTCCCAGAGGGCCCTCGCCCTCTTTCTTCCCCACAACAGACGCACTGCTGACCAGATAGGGAGACTTTTCAAATGCAATACTCTGTAATCCCTTCGTCATCGTTTCTCACCCTCTCTATTTCGCATAATTACGCAATAATCCCGCTGACCTTAAGCAGCCAGTATCCGAATCCCAATACCCAGCTTGTGAATATCCCGTACAGGATCACCGGCCCTGCAATCGTGAATATCTTACAGCCGATTCCCATTACCTGGCCTTCTTTCTTGTACTCGATCGCCGGCGCCGCAACCGAATTGGCAAATCCGGTGATCGGAACCAGCGTCCCCGCGCCGCCCCATTTGGCTATACGGGGATAGATATTGAAGCCTGTCAGGAGTACGCTTATCACGACCAGAACCATGGAAGTCCATCCTCCGCTTACATCCTTGTCGAGTCCCAGCTTCTCACACAGGTTTAATATGATCTGTCCTGCCGTGCAGATCACGCCTCCCGCAACAAACGCTTTTCCCATGTTTACCGGAAGGTTATGCACCGGCGTCTTCTTCTTCACATAATTCTCATACGCCTGCTGCTGCCGTTCCTTATCCATCTCCTTCTCCCTCCTTCTCATCCATAATTAAATCTATAACTCAAAACCGGTTATAATAGCATATAAATGCCCCGATCCCTTTCCCAAGCGCAATGCCAAGGATCAGATACTGAATTCCCCGAAGCAGCTTTACTCTGCGGATAAAGATCGGGAACACATTCAGTATCTCCGCCAGCGCCATCGACCAGCATCCCACAAATATTCCGCCAAACAGGCCGAACACCGGCACCATCCAGGCTCCATACGGGATACGTATCCCATAGATGAAGAATATATTTCCTAGGATACCGCCAAGGGCCACGCTGTCCTCATACAGAAGGATGTGCTCCCCCGTATGTGTCCTGTCCGCAAAATCCGATATCACTCCAAGCCCGCTGATAAACGAGAACAGCCCTCCCGCTACGACCATACCTGCGCTAAGTCCGATGACTGCCAGCAGAATTTGAACCCACATCCAGCTCCTTCTCCTTTCTGGAATACGTCTCAATCAGGGTAGATTGAATGTCATTCTCATACAAACGCATCTCGACCTCCATCGGAGTCGGATCTACCGTGAACTTCTTCTTTCCAAAATGATTGAAGAACGTCAGGATTCCGATGATCAATCCGATACAATACGTAAGCTCCAGAATGGTAAACCCATCTGACTGGTGTCCCGTCAGCAACTCATAGATCTGGGAGAACATCTTCGTAGTATCGACGTCATTATTAAACGCCATAATAGAGAATGCGGCTCCGATAAAACTGATCAGTACCACCACTGCTGCCTTCATGTAATGCACGGCTCCCCCCGCCGTCTTCTGTTCCTCATAGGTCACAATAAAGTCTGTCTCACCCATATTCTGTACATCAATATTGGGATACTGTTCATGAATGCACTGAATCACTCTCAGTATCGATACCGCCGTCCGATTCTGATGCTTTTTGTCCGTGTGATGGAACTTAAGCAGTTTTAGTGTATTCAGCTTCGGGACAATATTCGGATTCGAGCATTCAATCTTAAGAACATCTCCAAGAGTAACCTCTGGTTTTGTAACCTCTACATCTCTGTCCGCCTTGATATATACGGTCTCACTTCCTGCCATGCCAAACCTCTTCTTTCTGTACCTCTTCTTTCCGTACCAGCGTCCCTTCATCTATCGTACTGCGCGTCCTCACATCATTAAAATAATAGACGAACCCTATGATCACCGCCGCCATTACCACACAGATCAGGCATACCCTGAGCTTCTTCCTTGCATTATCCATACTTTCCACCTTCTTTATCCCTTTTGCGGATTAGTATGGATGATTTGAGGAAAAATATACATGGTATGCCTGTTATATTCGTTCCCGAAGATTTTTTAAAATTTTCTTTTCCATTCTCGACACCTGAACCTGCGAGATTCCAAGGACTGCACCCACCTGAGTCTGGGTCTGGTTCGCAAAATATCTCAGATAGATCAGACGGCGTTCATCTTTGTCAAGATGTGACAGAAGCTGTGTAAGAAGCATATGGTTCAGAATCTGTTCTTCTTCTCCTTCCTTCTCCTGCAGCTTATCCATCAGGCGGATCTCCTGTCCTTCCTTCTGATAAATCGGTTTGTGCAGAGATTCGATATCGCCGCTGGCATCCAGCGCCTGCGACAATTCTTCCCGCTCCACGCCAAGCTCACTGGCAATCTCCGAGACGGTCGGGTCTCTTCCCCACTGCTCCTGAAGCCTTTCCTGACAAAGATAAGCCTTATAAGCAAGCTCTTTTAACGAACGGCTCACCTTAATCATCCCGTCGTCCCTCAAGAACCGCTTAATCTCCCCGGAGATCATCGGGACCGCATAAGTCGAGAACTTCACATCATAAGACATGTCGAACTTGTCAATGGCTTTCAAGAGACCGATATTCCCCACCTGAAACAGATCTTCTGCCTCCACTCCCCGGTTATAAAAACGCTTGACAATGCACCAGACAAGTCCTGTATTCTCTTCCACCAACCGTGCCTTCGCTTCTTCATCCCCCTCGTGAGACTTCTGAATCAAAGCGATTGTGTGGTCCATAATCTCCGTCCTTTTCCAATTGTTTTTTCCATCTTCACCGTTGTGCCCTTACCCGGACTTGAGAGTACCTCAAGCTTGTCCATAAATGCCTCCATGAACGAAAAACCCATCCCCGAACGGTCCAGCTCCGGCTTCGTGGTAAAAAGAGGTTCCATTGCCTGCTTCACGTCCTCGATTCCTTTGCCCGTATCCTCCACCTCCAGATACAAGGTCTTGCCCTCTGTGCGGCAGCGGATACAGATACTATGTACCTCACTCTCATATCCGTGGATGATGGCATTCGTCACCGCCTCGGAGACCGCCGTCTTCACATCCGACACCTCCTCAACAGTAGGATTCAGCGCTGTCATAAATGCCGCCACCGTCACTCTGGCGAATGACTCGTTGGATGAACGGCTGTCAAAGGTCAACTGCATCTCATTGGTATGTTCCATCTACTCTTCCCCCTCATATATCTGCATGATTTTTGTCACTCCCGACATGGTCAATATCTTTCTCATTCTCTCGTTCGCATGCACTGCGCACACTTCTCCTCCCAGCAAATAGATACGTTTATAGCGCCCCATGATCACTCCGATTCCCGAGCTGTCCATAAAATTCGTCTCCTTGAAATCAAAGATCACATACCGGATATGATTGTGTTCGATCAGATGGTCCGATTCCTTCCTGATCTCTTCTGCATTATGATGATCCAGCTCATTCGGCAGAAACACCGTCAGGCAATTCTCCTGTACCTGATATTTCATATGCATCCTCCTTCTTATTTTTATCAGGGCAAAACAAAAGGATATGCTTCTTACGCATATCCTTCTCTTTCGTAATCTCTGAATATAGACTCATTTTATCATTCTTACGGAGCATTTTTACTCTGTATCTTCACTGCCGCCTGCATCATCGCCGGCTTCCGTATCTTCTCCGTCATCCGGCGCCGACCGGCCGTTCTGCGTCTTCAGCGCGTCTTTCGCTTCTGCTGCCGCCTCCGTATCCGGATAGCTCTCCACAAGCTTCTGGTATTTGAGGTTGGCCTGGTCCTGGTTGCCGCTCTTCTCATAAGACTGAGCCAGCAGCAGCAGCGCAGCTCCGTCGTTGTACCCCTCTTCCATCTTCATCACCTGCTCTAAGTTCGTGATGGCAGTCTCGTAATTCGCGACCTCATAGTTCTCCCTGGAAGTGCTGTAAAGAGAAGAACACATCCTTGGATACAAGTCTGCGGTGATCTCGTCATAATCCTTACGTCCGATCGGTCCAAGGGAATTCGGATTCACCTTTAAAAGTTCCTCCACCATAGCCGCATCGCTCATATCCTCCGCCCGGTAATGAGCAGCGACCGACATCACGGCCTCATAACTCTCCTGGGTAGACGCCGCCGTTGCCTGGGCATCCTCCGTCTCTTCACTGGTTGAGCGGTACTCCTCTAGTTCTTTCTTGAGCGCACTGATCTGGGCCGTCTGCGTGGCAATCTGGTCACTGAATTTGACCGTCTGCTGATTCACCTTATCCTGCCGCGAAGCATTGATCGCCGGCATGATCAAAAACCACATCACCGCAACACCCACCAGCAATCCCAATGCAATATTTAAGACCGTATGGAGACCTGCATTATCCTTAATGCTGTTAGAGACCGGCTGGATAATCGTCTCGTTGCCCAGATTATAGGTGATGGTATGCTTGTCCTTCTTCTCCTTCTCCTTTATCTTGACATTCCTTGACCTTCGGATCTGATTCAGCTCATGCATACAGCGCAGAGTAAATTCATCCGTCGTATCCAGCTTATATGCGGCACGGATCGATTGCCTCGCATATGCATACTGCTCCGTGTGCATATAGATCAGAGCCAGAAGCTGATGTGCTTTCACATAAGTCGGATGCACGCTCACCGCCTTCTTAAGCTGAATAATAGCCAGATCCTCTCCATTCTGCCAGCAGTATTCCAGAGACTGGTTATATTTCTTCACCGCCTGATTGATCGCTTCCAGCTCTCCGGGTGTTTCCCGCACCTTCTGGATATAGTAACTCGCAATATTATCATCAGGCTGGAAATTCTTGCTTAAAATCCATTCCACAAGAGCCTCAATGACATCTCCGCGTCCGTAGTATACAAGCCCAAGCAGGTTCCTGGACGCAATATTCTCTCTATTATATTGTAAACTCTTCTTCAAAGACGTGATTGCGCCGGACAGATCCCGAATCTTCGCTTTCTTCAATCCGTCGTTATACCAGTGCATGGACTGGCAGGAAAGCTTCTTTGTATACTCCATAAACGATCCTCTATCCTTCTTCTACTTGGTCTGTTCCATCATCTCCCTGAGGATATCCGTCATATCCGTCAGATCCTCCTGATAGACCGCATTTTCTATATCCTCCACTTCCAGACTCGGCTGAAACTTCTTGAGTTCTTCCTCGTAATCAAGCATAATATCCGCCTCCTTCCTGCTATTTGCGCCCTTTTATTCTAATACAGCATTGTCATAAAATTCCCGCCAAGCCTCTTGACCATACCGGCAAGGTACAGGGACCCCAGGCAATAGATGTCTCCCTCTCCCCCGCTCTCTGCCCCGGCCATACGGAGGGCCTCTTCAAGCCCCGGTTCACACAGGACCTTCTTTGCAGTGTATCTTCGGAATATCCGCGCAAGCTCTGCGGCCGGAACCCTTCTTGCGTCTTCCACCTCTGTGACAACATAAGCTTTTACATTCAGATTCTCACAAAGATATGCAATCATCTGCTCATATTGCTTATCACGGACCGCCGAGAACAAGATCACAGGGCCTTCTCCCCGGTCGGCCCCAAGCGCCTTCACACTTTCCACAAATGCTTCGACCGCCCCCGGATTGTGCGCGCCGTCTATGATCAGATGCGGCGCGATCTCCTCCATCCTCCCCTCCCAGCGAAGGGATGACAGGGCTTCCCTCCAGCGTTCTCCATGTATCTTCTCTTCTCTCAGAAGATACTCTGCCGCTTCCAATGCAATCTCCGCATTCATCGCCTGATAGCATCCGCAGATAGAAACTCTTACGTCGATAACATCTTTATCATACGCATTCGTCCGTGAAAATGCAATATATTTCCGGGTAACTTCTCGGATTTCGAACGCATTTTTCGATATTTCTCTACAGGGCGCCCCTCGTTCAAGCGCCGTCCTTCGGATGATCCCGGAAGCTTTGGCATTGCTTCCGTCATAGAATACCGGCACCCCCGGTTTGATAATTCCGGCTTTCTCTCCCGCAATCTGTTCGATCGTATCCCCCAGAATCTCCGTGTGGTCCAGACTGATGGAAGTGATCACAGAGAGAACCGGATGCTCTGCCGAATTCGTGGCATCGAGCCTCCCGCCAAGTCCGGTCTCCAGGATGATATATTCCACATCCATTTCGTCAAATGCACTCATCCCCATACCGAATAAAAATTCAAAATACGAAGGATGCTCCATTCCTTCCCTCTCCATCTGCCTGACAGCATCCCTCACCCGGCAGAACACCTCAAGGAACGTCTCATCATCAACAGGAACATTATTTCTTCGAATCCGCTCATTTACAGATACCAGATGAGGAGACGTGAAAAATCCCACATTCTTTCCCTCTGCCATCAGAATCGCCTGAAGATATGCGCACACAGAGCCTTTCCCGTTCGTTCCCGCTACATGGATGATCTTGCGGCCGAACGCCGGATTGCCGAGACGCCTTAAGAATTCCTTCGTGTGCTCCAGGCTGTGCTTTTTGGTAAACCTCGGTATCTCTTCAATATAGGCCGCCGCTTCCTTATAAGACACCCGGCCCGATCGTTCCAAATATTCTGCCATTCTTTTATCCTTCCTCGTCCAGCTGCTCTACCCAGGACTTCGTCTTATCCGTTGCCGTCCCTTCCTGTACTACCAGTTTCTTATCCTGATAGAGATATTCGTCCGACTTACGGAACGTCGTATTGCTCGAACCCATCTGATTTACCACGATCACATCATCTTCATAGAGCTCCGTCTCCGGCAGATCGATCCTGGTATTATTCAAGAACGTACTCTTCTGCCTCTCTCCGTTCACATAGACCCTGCTTGACTTGGTAAAATTCTCCCCGTAGAGGCTGTAGCCCTCTCCGAGATGAGGGATCACATTCTGAAGCGTCACATCCCGGATTCCCATCACCATATGGCCCTCAGTAATCGGCTGCTTACCTCCGTACACATACTGGTCCCCATACAGGATGTCATACTGCAAAAGCTCCAGATCCGCCAGATAATTCTTAGTCTTTCTTCTCTCCTGATGATAGTTGAATACCGTGCCCGAATGAATATCCAGGCGGTCCAGCACATCCGACATGATCTGATAAGACGGGATATTCCGGTCCACCTTCTTAAGACCGATATTATCCCAGATCACATAATTCGTATTATACAGATAACGTCCTTTCAGATCCTCTGCCTTTAATCCCATGGTCGGAAGATGGTCGCCGTAGAATACGATAACCGTCGGCTCTTTCCGCTCTTCCACCGCTTTTACAAGATTTCCCGCAAACTGATCCATCTCATAGACCTGATTGACATAATATTCCCATTTATTCTTAAGCGCCTCATCCTCGATTCCTTCCACCAGAATCTTCGGATTCTCAATTACCTTTTCTTCCGGGTAATCTCCATGGCCCTGGACACTGATCCCAAATACAAAATCCTGCTGCCTGGTGGCATCCATCGCGTCCATGATATGTTGGATCAGAATATCGTCTTTGGCCCATCCATTTTCCGTCGTCTGGAGAATATTCATGAATTCCTTACTGGTATAGCTGTCGAATCCGATATTGTTGAACACCCTTGCCCTGCTGTAGAAATTCCCTCCGTTATTATGGAGTGCATGTGTTCCGTATCCCAGCGCAGACAGCGCAGTTGCCGCGCTTTCGCTGGTCTGGGTTTTAAGCACTGTCTTATATGGATATTCTCCCGGACCGAAATACCTGAGATTCATGCCTGTCAGCACCTCAAACTCTGTATTGGCTGTTCCGGCGCCCACAGACGGCACCTTAAAATATCCGGATGAATATTGGTCATACATGGCATGAAGATTCGGGCACGCATCCTCGGAAGTCGTAAAAAATTCTGCTTCTTCCACATCAAAATAAGACTCAAGCTGGATAAATATGATATTAGGTAATTCATCTTCCTCCCGTCCGGTCTCATTCTTCGTGATCTCACCGTCGTTGCTGATCTTGGCGATCGTCTTCTCGTTATAATCATTCGGCTCCGTAATCCCCGTATTGAACACACTTGCCATAAAGCAGTAGGGCAGGCCGTAGTCTTCATATGCAAACGCGATATTTCCAAAATACGTGGAGACAACCCTCTTCTCCACTGCCAGATCCGAGATCACCCCATAGATCACAAACCAGATCACCACTCCCAAAAGCGCCCACAGCCGCCTAAGCTTACCGTCATACTGGCCGCCGCGTCTCCACATGGAGATGACCCAGATCACGACTGCGCTGATTCCAACCGCCAGGCCCACCAGTTCAATCCCGTTAAAATAATTATTGATCAGTGTCAGCCCATCCTTCGCCACCTTAAAATCCTGGGCATTAAAGGGCGTAACCCTCTTCATCAGCATATAGCCGTTCGCCACGCCAAGCATCAGCCATAAGACGCTGATGATAATGCGGACGAACATCCTGCGCCGGACCAGGTAGACCACAGAAAATGTGATAAATATCATAAAAGCATTATACAGGAACACCAGCGGTGTCCCTGTCATATAATTCCACGCCTCGATAGCCGAATGCCTGGAGATCGCCTCAATCACGAAATTGATCATGCACGCCAGGACTGCATGCAGCAGCAGCGAGATCTGATTCATAAACCGATATACCGGCTTCATCTTTCTGGCAAATGCACTGTTTTTCCTCTCCTCAAGAATCCTTGCGCGTCTTGCCCGTTTTGCCATCCAGTACGCTTTCACATCTTCTTTTTTCAAATTTCTCAGCTTGCGGACTGCTCCCTTTACATCAGGCTTCCTGATCTGAATCTTCTTCATAATATCCCCTTATATCCCTGCTTAATTCTTCGCTTTCAACCCGTCTAACCTTCCACTTACCTGTTCCTTCATCTGTCTGTATTTCTCAAGCTTCTCCCGCTCTTCCTGTACTTTGGCTTCCGGCGCTTTGCTGACGAACTTCTCATTCTTCAGCATCCCTTCTGCACGTGCGATCTCCCTGGTGAGTCTTGTCTCCTCCTTCGTCAGACGTTCGATCTCCTGTTCAAAATCAATCAGCTCCTCAAGCGGAACATATACTGTCGCATCCGGCACCACAACAGATACCGCATCTTCCGCAATCCCTGCCTTATCATTCTGGATGACAAATTCACTGGCCGCCGCCATCATCACTGCCGACTTGCTCAAAAACGCCAGACCCGTGCACAGATGCTGGTCTTCACAGACAACATATACCGTCGCTTTGCGGGAATTCGGAACATTCATCTCGGCACGTACATTACGTACGCCGCGGATAATCTCCTTAAAGTGCTCCACAATGTTCTCCGCCATTGGGAAATGATGCTTCTCGTCATATACCGGCCAATCAGACATCATCAGAGAATCTTCCTCCGGTACCAGCTTGCTGTAGATCTCCTCTGTAACAAACGGCATATACGGATGCAGCAGCTTCAGAGAATCCCTGAGAACCTCCCGAAGCGTCCACAATGCGTCATTGGCGCTCTCGGCGTCTTCGTCCGCATGGTAGATCCGGTACTTGGCAAGCTCGATATACCAGTCACAGAATTCATCCCACAGGAAATCATAGATCTTGGAAAGCGCAATACCAAGCTCGAATTTGTCCATATTCTCAGTTACTTCTTTTACCAGGCTGTTGCACTTCGACAGAATCCATCTGTCTCCCGGACGGAGCTTGAAATCTTCCGGCTTCTTAAGCTCTTTATCTCCAAGGTTCATCAGGATGAATCTCGACGCATTCCAAACCTTATTGGCGAAATTACGGCTCGCCTCTACTCTCTCATTATAGAAGCGCATGTCATTGCCGGGTGCGTTGCCTGTTACCAGTGTAATACGCAGTGCGTCTGCACCGTACTTGTCGATGATCTCCAGCGGGTCGATTCCATTGCCCAGAGACTTACTCATCTTACGTCCCAGAGAATCTCTCACAAGGCCGTGGATGAATACCGTATGGAAGGGTGATTTTCCAGTGTGCTCATACCCTGAGAATACCATTCGGATAACCCAGAAGAAGATAATGTCATATCCTGTCACCAGCACATCCGTCGGATAAAAGTAATCCAAATCTTCGGTATGCTTTGGCCATCCAAGAGTGGAAAACGGCCACAGCGCGGAAGAAAACCATGTATCCAGGGTATCCTCATCCTGGGTAAAATGCGTACAGCCGCACTTCGGACATTTCCCAGGCATACCTTTTCCCACTACAACCTCGCCGCATTCGTCACAGTAATACGCCGGTATCCGATGTCCCCACCAGATCTGCCGGGAAATACACCAGTCACGGATATTCTCAAGCCAGTGCAGGTAGATCTTGTCGAACCGCTCGGGCACAAACCTTAATTCGCCGGTTTTGATCGCTTCGATTGCCGGTTTTGCCAGCTCCTCCATCCGCACGAACCATTGCTGCTTTATCAGAGGTTCTACGGTCGTATGGCATCTGTCATGGGTTCCTACATTATGAGAATGGGGAACAACCTTCACAAGATACCCCTGCTCCTCCAGATCCTTTACGATGGCCTTCCTCGCCTCATAGCGCTCCATCCCCGCGTATTTGCCGCCTTCTTTATTAATGGTCGCATCGTCGTTCATGATGTTGATCTCCGGCAGGCCGTGACGCTTTCCAACCTCAAAATCATTAGGGTCATGGGCGGGTGTGATCTTAACCGCACCGGTTCCGAACTCTTTATCCACATAATAATCTGCCACGATCGGAATCTCTCTGTTCACCAGCGGCAGAAGCGCTGTCTTTCCTACAATATCCTTATATCTGTCATCATCCGGGTGCACTGCGATCGCGGTATCCCCAAGCATGGTCTCCGGACGGGTAGTTGCAATCTCAAGGAATTCGTCCGTTCCCACGATCGGGTACTTGATATGCCAGAAGAATCCGTCCTGCTCCTCGTGCTCAACCTCCGCGTCAGACAGAGATGTATTACACACCGGGCACCAGTTGATAATCCTGGAGCCCTTGTAGATGTATCCCTTCTCATAGAGCCTGATAAATACTTCCTCTACTGCTTCTGAGCATCCCTCATCCATAGTAAACCGCTCTCTGTCCCAGTCACAGGATACCCCCATCTTCTCAAGCTGTTTCTCGATGGTTCCTGCATATTCTTCCTTCCACTGCCAGGTCCGCTCTAAGAACTTCTCACGCCCCAGTTCCTTCTTATCGATTCCTTCGTCCTTTAACTGATTCGTTACTTTCACTTCCGTGGAAATCGCCGCATGATCTGTTCCCGGCACCCATAAAGCGTTAAATCCCTGCATCCTCTTATACCGGATCAGGATATCCTGCAGGGTGTTATCCAGGGCATGCCCCATATGCAGTTTACCCGTGATATTCGGCGGCGGCATCACCGTTGTGAACGGCTTCCTGCTCCTGTCTACTTCTGCATGAAAATACTTATTCCTGCACCATTTCTCATATAACTTAGGTTCAATTTCTTTGGGATTATAGGTCGTCTCCAGATTCTCGCTCATAATGTCCTCCTTGTTGTGTTTTACTCACTTTCTTGTATCTTGTTGCAAATGAAAAAAATATGCGTCTTTGACGCACCCAAGGGCGCATTAAAAAAATCGCCCTTTACGCTGTAAAGGGCGATCAGCTCTCCAATCGCGGTACCACCTTTATCTATTATGGCAGAAGATACTCTCTTCATACCTCTCCTCTTATTCTGTAACGGGAACGACTCCGGGATGACCTACACCTGATACAAACATGATATCTGAATTCTCAGCCATCCGGCTCCAAAGCTACCTTCCGCATCTCATTCCTCAAGTGCCTTCCAGCCGCCTAAGCTGCAGACACCCCACAAATCCATTATGATCCGTTCGATTACCTGCCGCTTCCTGCGAGCAACTCTCTCTGTCAGGATGAACACATGCGTACTCCTCTTCTTCTACGCCTTTGCTATATCCATTAACTTTAAACAGGATTATAGACACCGGATGATGGTTTGTCAAGGAGTTTAGGGAATTTTCAGAAAGTCTTAAGGGGTTCCTGATGAATCCCTTAAGACTCAAAATTCATCCAGAATGCCGCCCACCATCCTCCAGTAAGCCGCCCTCTCTTCGTCCCTGGCAACGATCTCTCCCGCACTGTAAATCTTCGCTAACTCACGTGCCGCATAGCCTTCATCAGATTCCGCCGCTCTCTCGTACCATTCAATCGCCTTCTGAACATCCTTCTTTACTCCTGTTCCTTCTATATACAATTCGGCAACTCTCGCCTGCGCATAGCAGTCGCCTTTCTCCGCCTGCCTGAGATGATTCTTGAATTCTGCCTTCTCCCGCTTGATCCGCTGCTTTTCCAGGATCTCTCCCAGCAGTTCTGTTGCTTCCTTATGGCTTTTGGACGCAGCCTTCTTTAACCACTCGATGCACGTCTCCTCATTCTTCCTGACACCGTCTCCATAGCAGTATGCGCACGCCAGTTGATACTGGGCGTCCACATGATCTTTTTCAGCCGCTTTCTGAAAGTATCCGACGGCCTCTTTCGGATAAGTATAATACCCGTCTCCCTTCTGACAGTACATTCCCATCTCATAGTAACCGGAGGCCGTGCTTGGATTCCGGATTCCTGCATCAAAGCGCTCCTTCGCTTCCTTCATCTCTTCACGGACCCTCTCCATCATCTGCCGCGCCGACTCATCTCCCATTGCTGCCCGCTCTCCTAAAATCGCCAGCCCCGCATCCACGTCCTGCTTTCCGGCCAGACCATAGATATAAGCCTTTGCCAGAGCAAACTGTCCCTTGGGGTCTCCTGTGTCCGCAGCCTTCTTCACCCAGCTCATGGCAAGCTTAGGGTTCTGCTTCACCAGCTTGCCCTCCTTGTAGAACTGCATCATCTGAAGCATCGCCGGCACGTACTCGGCCTTTGCAGATTCCCGGAACCAGTGAAGCGCCTGCTTTCCTCCCTTGTCTGGCTGCTGCCCGTTATCATACATCACGGCAAGGCGGTACATTGCCGCCCCATCCCCCGATTCTGCCAGCGCAAGCACCTGATCAAAGGATTCCTCCTGCCCGGCCGTATCCTTTGGCCAATCTTCTTTCGTTTCCCGGGATGCCGCATCTGCTTCGGCATCCTCAGGATCTTCCGGCTCCTCCGTATCTTCTGCATCTTCTATATCTTCTATATCTTTCAGATCTTCAATATCTTCCAGCTTAATGATCTCTATGGGAAGCCCTGTCTCTTCTGCTTCGATCATATCTGCTCCCGGATGCCTCAAGAGAGCCGCCGCTTCTGCGCCTTCTGCTATCTCAATTGCGGGCGTACCTGCCATATCCGCCGCTGTCCCCGCGTCTTCTGCATACTCTGCACTATTAACCGTCTCTCTGCTCCTTGCCGGACTGTCATTACCATCCATCCCAACCCGCTCTGTGATCCTGGCAGGCGCAACAGACACGGCAGCATTCTCAAATTCAACGCCGCCCGTCTGATCCGGTTCCTTCTGATGCTCCCCTTCTTCTTCTCCCGAATCTTCATGCTTCTTCCTCTGCTCGATCATCATATTCAGCACATCAACCACATCCAGAAATACAGAGATGTCCACTTCCCTCGTTCTCCCGTCATCATAGGTAAGTACGCAGCAACTGTTGTTCTCCTGCCGCACGGAAACACGCTCAAGAAACATCAGCTCAACCGGCCCATCCTCCTTAAATCTGTCGCCATACAGATAATGCTCTGTAAATAAAAACCCCGTCTTGCCCGATTTGAATACCGTCGTATCCATCAGCGCAACCACTTCTTCCGGTTTCACAATCTTCGCATATTTCTCTATCGCCTGGCTGATCTGCCTCTCCTTCAGATCCTTCGCCAACTGAAAACCAAATGAATTCTTACTTCGATAATTCTCCACAGCATATTCGATCCACCGTCTCATACTTTATCCCCTACTTTCCAACACCTCAAAACAGGTTTTCTCTGCTTGGTATTGTTTTATTTTACCACAACAAAGCATATTTGTCATATACGAGTTGCTCACAGATGGCTATAAAACAAAATTCGTCTGACCGGCATTTTCTCCGAGACTTATAATTTGCATCTATAAATCTACGTCTTTATTAATTTTGTAAATTTGACATTCACTCTCTTCACGATTAAACTTAAATCAGAATATTTCAAAAAAACGGAGAGGATAAAATTGTATGGAAACTTTAGAATTACCAAAATCATTTGACGAATTTGTAGACGCAAGAAAGGCCGGATTCTTAAAGGTAAAAGAGTATGTAGAAAACGGCGGACATCTGGTGGGGATGTTCTGCTCCTACACCCCGTTAGAGCTCTTTGATGCGGCAGGTGTTGCAGTCGTAGGCTTATGCGGAACCAGCAACGAGCCGATTGCCGATGCAGAGAAAGTTCTTCCCAAGAACTTATGTCCATTGATCAAATCAAGCTATGGATTTGCCTACACAGAAAAATGCCCATATACATATTTCTGTGACTTCATCGTCGGCGAGACAACCTGTGACGGGAAAAAGAAGATGTTCGAGCTTCTCAATGACATCAAAGAAACTTACGTTCTCCATCTTCCGCAGAGCCAGAAAAGAGAATACGCAAAAGAGATCTGGTATCAGGAAGTAAAACTTCTGAAAGAATATATGGAAGAAAAATATGGCATCGAAATCACGGACGAGAAATTAAGAGAGGCCGCCCATAAGAGAAATGAAATGCGTAAGACACAGATGGAATTATACACATTGCAGGGAGCCGTACCTCCGGCAATGAAGGCCACCGAAGTAATGTCCACACTTGCGCAGGGGATGTTCAACTTCGGCGTGGATGCCCAGCATGCAAGCTACAAAGCCAAGGTTGACGCCGCCAAAGAAGCCCTGGCAAACGGCGCAAAACCTGTAGATGAGAATGCAAAGCGAATTCTCCTGACGGGCTGCCCGTCCACCGGTGTAATTCAGAAGGTCGGTGCAACGATCGAGAATAACGGAGGCGTGATCGTCTGTCTGGATGACTGCGGCGGTGAGAGAACACAGAAGATGCTTGTTGACGAGAACGCGGACGATATCTTAAGAGCCATCTCTGACCGCTACCTTGAGATTCACTGTTCGGTTATGACAACCAATGAAGGCCGCATCGAGAACACAAAAGAAATGTGCAAAAAATACCAGGTCGACGGCGTCATAGAGATGGTACTCCAGGCGTGCCATACCTTCAATGTAGAATCCACCCTGATGCAGAACATGTGCGACGCCGAAGGTATCCCGTATATGAAACTGGAGACAGATTATTCCACCACAGACAGCGGACAGATCGAAACCAGACTCGCCGCATTTATCGAGATGTTATAAGAAGATATGAAAAGAGCAGGGGGGAGACAGCCTCTTGCTTTTTTCTACAGTTCCCCAAAGGAGGACAATAATGTATCAAGTAGGAATAGACATTGGTTCAAGTGCTGCGAAGACGGCCGTCATCCGCAGCGGCGAAGTGATCAGAACCATCCTGCTGGACACCGGATTCAGCAGCAGGAAAGTAGCGGATACAATCTACAACACGCTGGAAGCAGAAGGAATCACAAAAGAAAATGCAAGATACGTCGCCACCGGTTACGGACGTATCTCCGTACCATACGCCGATAATGTCGTGACCGAGATTACCTGCCATGGAAAAGGCTCCCATTTTCTTTTTGGGGAAAACGGTACCGTCATCGACATCGGCGGTCAGGATACCAAAGGAATCTCCCTGAAAAACGGGCGTGTCATGAAATTCGTCATGAATGATAAGTGCTCCGCCGGAACGGGCAAATTCCTGGAGATTATGACCAACCGGCTCGGCGTTACACCGGAAGAGCTATCCAAGCTTGCACGAAAGGGCAATGAGATCACCATCAGCTCCATGTGTACGGTATTCGCCGAATCCGAAGTGATCAGTCTGATCGGGAAAGAAACGCCGAGAGAAGATATCGCTTTTGGCGTCATCGAATCTGTGGTAAATAAAGTCGTATCACTTCTCGCGCAGGTTCCGAATGACAAGTATTTCCTGACGGGAGGACTTTGCGATGATGACTATATCATCGAACGTCTGTCAAAGGCATTGAATGCACCGGTAACCACCACTCCGCTTGCACGGTATGCGGGGGCGATCGGCGCGGCGCTTGCATGCTAGTACTCCAAGATTAATGCAATGTTGTACTAGTACAACGAATATTAAGTAATTGGCAGTTGTACCAGGAATTGTTCCTTAGGAACGCCGCAAATTAACTTTATATATGTTTTCTGGAAATCATCTTGACATTTGTGCGGATATTGCATATCATAGATATCGTATTAGGCATAAGCCTTGATCCACGTCTGTTAGGGAAAATCCCTGACAGGCGTGTTTTTTATTGGAGGTATCTATGATGAACACATTCTTATCACTTTTATCCGTAATTATAGGCAATTTCCTGTATGCCCTGACCGTTAAGCTTTTCCTGCTCCCGGCAGGCCTGGTAACCGGCGGAACCACCGGGATCGCGCTGACCGTCAATTATCTGACAGACCTTCCGATCTCCTGGTTCGTCCTTGCATTCAACATCCTGATGCTGGTCCTTGGCTTCTTCATCCTTGGCAAATCCTTTGCCCTCACCACACTTGCCAGCACCTTTTTATATCCGCTGTCACTGGAACTTTTGGATCGGCTTTTAGGAGATTATGTGCTCACCCAGGATATCCTGCTGTGCACTCTCTTCTCCGGACTTGGCATCGGCGTCGCGCTTGGAATCGTAATCCGTTCCGGCGCCTCTACAGGCGGTATGGATATTCCCCCTTTAGTACTGCATAAAACCATACGGATTCCTGTCTCCGTCAGCATGTATGCATTCGATGTATGTATCCTGCTGTCACAGGCAGTCTTCCGTCCGGCAGAGAACATTCTGTACGGAGTCGTGCTGGTATTAATCTATACGATCGTACTGGACAAGATGCTGCTCATGGGTGCGACCCGGACGGAAATCAAGGTGATCAGCGCAAAAGCCGACGCGATCCGCGATGCGATTCTCACACAGATCGACCGCGGTGTTACCATACTGAACGGAGAGAGCGGCTATCTGCATAACCCCTCTCCCGTAATCCTGAGCATCATCTCCAACCGGGAACTTCCCAAAGTAGAAAAAGTCATTCACAGCATCGATCCCGAGAGCTTCATCGTCGTCAGCCGGGTAAGTGAAGTCCGCGGACGCGGATTCTCTCTGAACAAACGCTACCAATGAGGCGGAAGCGTATCCCTATTCGATTTTCGTTTCGTTAAGCTGCCTGCGCACATCCCTGCCGCTAAACATAATACGTACAATACTTACTGTGTTATTGGATTCATCCGGCAAATAAAACACAAGATAATTATCGACAGGGAAAAAATGCAGCCCCACACTGCACCACGGTTCTTCATCATACAATCGAAAGCGCATCGGCAGCTCATCAAGGGTTCGTATTTCCTTTATAATCCGTCGTATCTGTCCTACCGCTGTTTCCGGCGCAAGCAGGTCATATGCTATATATTCATAAATTCCCCTTAGATCACGCCTAGCTCCTGCTGTATATACAACATTCTAGTACATCAAATAATTAATAACTGGCCTAATTAGCATTTGATTTTATGCCAACTTTAACGGCTTCATCCTGACTTATTTCATCCATTTTATAAGTCCA